>ERZ1034678.173-NODE-173-length-36326-cov-37.036779_pt1 | contig 36326 bp, 65 predicted proteins | sample MGYA00520640_ERZ1034678 | MGnify/ENA primary metagenome ERZ1034678 (study PRJEB33766, sample SAMN09781767) | gut metagenome | biome: gut microbiome | host: Homo sapiens | place: Madagascar | study: EMG produced TPA metagenomics assembly of the PRJNA485056 data...
CAGAACTGCCGATCTGCGCGGCATCGCCGGAACTGCCGATCTTCGCGGCATAGCCGGAACTGCCGATCTTCGCGGCATAGCCAGAACTGCCGATCTGCGCGGCATCGCCGGAACTGCCGATCTGCGCGGCATCGCCGGAACTGCCGATCTTCGCGGCATAGCCAGAACTGCCGATCTTCGCGTATCTGCCAGAACTGCCGATCTGCGCGGCATCGCCGGAACTGCCGATCTGCGCGGCATCGGAAATATCTACATCCTCCGGCCTTGGCATTTTTTTGATCGTTTTCTCGAAAAGAAAATCGATACAAGCCTGAATGAAATCGGAAAAGCCAAGCTTTACGCCGATTTTAATCGTGCTGGTTGCGAATTTCTTGTCGTCATCCGTTACCGGAGGATCGATGGCTTCCACCGTTGTAAAGTCGCTGAACTGTCCGTCCGGTCGGACAAGCGGGTAATGGTCTAAAACGTCGAACGGATTAACACAGTAGTGTGTTACGCCCGGAACGCAGATTCCGTGACCGGATTTTTTGTAAACCGTGTTCTCTTCGTATTTGTGTCCACGGCAGATCAAGCCGGGTTCATAGGCTTTAAAGCCGTGCATATTATCGCTCATGGTCTTTCCTCCTCGTTTGGTTTATTTTCAAGATTTGCTAAAATTCTTCGTAGCCGCTCTGAATCGTCTTCATGCGGCATACGGGCGGGAGCTGTTTTCTTCGGCGCTTCCAACTCGTCCTTGAGCGGGAAAACACCCTGCCAGCCGCGCTGGATGCTTTGGTTGAGTATGGCGATCTTCTTCTCGTCATCGCCGGGTGCGAGCTTTTCCAGCTCGGAAAGCGTGAGAGCAAGGGCGCGGTCGGTAAGCGGTTTGCGCATCTTTTTCCGCATTTCCGCAAAATCGTTCAAAGCCGCATCCAGCGCGGACACGCGCGGGTTCTCTTCTTTACTTTCCTTTACTCTTCTTTCCTCTACTTTACTTTGTTTGGGGATGTTCGCATTTTCGGAAAAAATGTTTACATTTTTCGCTCGAATGTCAACATTTGGGCAAAGAATGGCAACATTAACCAGAAGTATGTTTTCATCGACTTCGAGAACCTTACGGCGGCTGACTGCCTCGAAGTACCGTTTCTGAATCCCTCGGGATGTCAATACGTGGTACTTGTCATATTTCTCTCTGTCGAACATACCTCTTCTGATAGAAGCCTCTACTATTTCGGAAACGACGTTCCCACCCAACCCGACCTTGCGGGCGAACAAAAGCGCAACCTCCGTTGTCCATTCGATGTAATAACCCGCCTTGCCGTAAATCTCTTGCAGCAGGCGAACGATCACACCAAATCCTGTCAAGCCGTATTCTGCTTCTATCAGGTCAAACTTCTCGTCCAAAATGACATCGAGCGGAAAGTAGTCAATTCCGCTCTTTGCCATCGTTTACTCCTCGTGCGGCGAAAGCCAGACCGAAGCTTTGTATTTTGCAAGGATCCTCGCCAGCGTGTCCATCTCTTCCGGTGACATGTCATTCAGCCGGATCAAATTTGTCTCCATGGGGTCTGCGTCGAAAAGGTTGTCGCAGTCCGTGATAAAAACGTCGTATACCATTATTTTCTCTCCTTAAAACGGAAGCTGTCCGTCATCCTCGACCGGCGCTAGGTTCGCGCGCTCGTAGACTTCCTTCTGGTCGGGCTTGTCCTTTTTGCCGCCGCAGAAGCTTACCTCATCCGCAATGATCTCCGTTGACCGGCGGGCGTTGCCGTTTTTATCCGTCCAATCGCGGTTCTGGATGCGGCCGCGGACGCAGATCATGTCGCCCTTGGAAAACCACTTGGATACAAACTCGCCGGTCTCACGCCATGCGGTAATGTCGAAGAAGTCCGTGCCCTCCTTGAAGCGGTCAACGGCGATCGCAAACGACGCGACCGGCGTGTTGTTCGCCGTGTAACGCTTCTCCGGGTCTCGTGTAAGGCGTCCCATGAGAACGCAGGTGTTCATTGCCATCTTGGGTCATCCTTTCGGTAAATTAGATTTTGTTCGTCCCAGCATCGATAGTGGGCTTTGAGATAGTCCCGGCAGTAGTGCCCGATCTCCTGCCGCATCGTCGCCGTGCCGTTGTCGAAGGCGTCATGGCAGAGGCGGCAGAGGGTCAATACGTTTTCTTCGATACCCAATCCCCCGCGGGAACGGGGGATGTAATGGGCTTCGGGGAAAGCGTAAATGGATTTGCAATATACGCAGCAGTGATGGTCGCGCTCCCACACGCGTTTCTTCACCGCCGGGGATATCGCGCACGCCTTAGCGCGCTTAGAAGATATCCGCTTCATATTCCCTCCATCGTCATCTGGCCGTCTGGCTCTACGGTGAGCATCTGTTCCTGCGCCTTGCGGCACATATCCCGCATTATCTCAAAGCCGTACCCGTTCCGGCCTGTTTCCATGCAAGCCCGGAGGGTTGCTCCACTTCCCGCGACCGGGTCGATCACAACGTCGCCGGGGTCGGTGAAGATCTCAATAAGACGCTTTAGGAGATTCACGGGCTTCTGCGTTGGGTGTATTTTCGGATACTGTTTTCCGTCCCGCCGCCACTCGAACCAGTTGAATATCATCTTTCCGCCGTTGTTGAATTTCGGGAGTTTGTCCCGGTAGAGGACAACGGCGTATTCCGTAGCGCCTACGATCTTCATGTTGGCCTTGAGGACTTGCGCGGAATAGTTTTTAATAAATACAAGTGGATAGGAATGTTGAAATCCGTATTTCTGCCCGTACTGTACGACCGTTGGGATTTGCTCAAATGCGCAGAAAACGATCATTGCCGGGGATTTGCCGCGTTCCTTCGGCTCTTTTTTCAAGAGCCGGTTGCAGAAGTGAAAATACTCGGCAATGTTAAAGTTGCCGTCCGAATTAAAGAACGCTTTCCCGGCTTTCTTGCTCTCGCCGTTCTTGTTGTCGCCGCCGACGTACCACATCGGATTGGAGGCGTAAGCGTTCGCACCGAGGTTGTACGGAATGTCCGCGATCACAAGCTGCGCTTTCGGTATGTTGTACTTCTTGAAATTCTGGAAGTTGTCGTTGAAGAGCTCGACTTTCATTTTTTCTTCCTCGCCTCCCATTCACTGAGCAGGGCGGCGAGCTTGTCCGGCGGCATGGTCTCGATGCCTACGGCCTTGGCGTCCTGTATCAGATTGTCGATAAGGCGGCTCATCGTGGAGCTGGAAAAGACCGAGGAACCGTAGTAGAGGATCACATTCACGCAGTCGGGGATCTTGGACGCTGTGACGTCAGATTGCCAGCCGAGGCCGTTTGATGCCCAGACTTGCCGCAGCTCTTCCGCCGCCGCTGACTGGATGCAGACGATATTCATGTTCCCGCCAACGTCGCGGACGGCTCGGCGGTAGACTTCGGACGACGGAACGCCGGTTGCTTTGGCGAGCTTGTCGATCAATGTCCAGGCATAAGCGTTCGCGTCGAGGCTGCGTATGTTTTTGGGCTTGATCTCGTATTCCCCCGGCGTGAACGCGTAGGCAAAATGCCTCGCGTCCACGTCCGCGGTATGGAGCTTTAAGTAGCCGCCCTCCCAGACGGCGGAATCAACTTTCATTCTTCTTGGCCTTCTTCATGCAGTCGGCGCAGAGGCAGCGGTCGAAGCGGCGGCGGGAGTATTCCGCCATGTCGGACACGCTCCACATTGTGCCGTCGCGCTTCTTCACCGGGTAAACGAGCTTTCCGCAGTCGGCGCACATCGGGGCGGGCGTAGATTTGCGGGTGTAGTTGACATCCTCGCTCGCGGTCTGGTCGGGATCGTCGCCGGTGCTGATCTTATATGCCTTCATCAGTGCGTACTTGTCGGCGTAGGTCATCGCCTTGCCGCTGCCCTTGTCCTGCGAATCAATGCCCTCGGCAAACGTTGTGGTCTCGATGAAGTCGGTAGGGTCGTCCGTGTTCACAAAGCGGTACACGGTCTCGATGCGCTCAAAGAACGTGGTCTTTTTCGTGACCCTGCCGTTATACTCGTTCTCGGATTCAAGCGCCGCAGATTCAAGAACGCGGCGGGAAGCCGGATAGGAATAAACGCCGTGCTTGGCTTCGAGCGGCTTTACCGCGTCGATCACGTCACGCTCGGAGACGGCCTTGTAGCCCTTGCCCTTGCCGGTCTCAACGTTCAGGTTCTTTGCAACGGTTTGCAGCTCTGCGGTGATCGCCGCCATGCGCTGGTAGATGTTCAATGCGCTCATTCCGCCGCCTCCTTAACCTCTGCGAGCTTCTGCCGGAGATCGGCAAGCTCGGCTCTCAGATCGATGTTCTCTTTTTTCATCGCCCAGTAGCCATCGGCGAGGCGCGCCGCGTCGTTTTTTCCTGCTCTTTCTACGAGCTCGCGGTATTCCGCGACGGTGATTCCGACGGTAAACATCGCCGTGCTCTCGCCGGTCTTTTCGTCGATGACAAAGCCGGTGTCAAATTCGTTTTTGTAGTAAGCCATTATTCAATTTCCTTTCCATCAAAAATTTCGTTTAATGCTTTGATCTCTTCTTTGTCAAAATTGCAGATTAAAAGCTCGTGGAAGCGGTCACGGATGTTCTGCTTGCAGTCCTCGCAGTAACTTTCCTCGGCGTACCGTCCGCACAAGGGGCATTTATTCCCCCATTTGATGCGGTCAGACCCGCAGGTAGGGCAGCGCTCCCAGCCGTACCCCTCGTCGGCGTAGACGACGGGATAAAATCCGTCCTCGCCGCAGTCACGACAGCGGCACGTTCTGGACACTTGACAATTCCGCCTCCTTTGCTGTAGAATTTGAAGTAAGGTTGTTTTTCCTGTAAGCGCTGTCGGTGTCATCTCCACCGGCGGCGCTTTCGCCTTTTTCTGCCCATGTGGTGAAGCATTCAGACTGTGCGAGCCATGCCAGCACGAGGGATTCCAAAAACGTCTGCATGGACGCGATGCCATTTCTTTCTAGCGCTTGTTTAACGCGCTGTGCGGTGCTTTCGGTAAGGCGGCACTGTAACCGTATGGGCTTGACGCGGCGCGGTGTGCGGGGCTTTCGCTACGTAACGGCGTCGTAAATCTCCTGCGCTCTGGTGCAAAATTTGACGCCGTAATCGTTCGTGTGGAGCGCCATGCTCACCGTGCCCTTATTGGCCTTCGGGAACTCTTCCCGGAGGGCGGCGGCGATGGCCGTGTAACGTGTGTCATTCATTCCACACCAACCCCCACTCTTTGCCCGTAGACGTTTCTCACTGGTTTGCCGATATATATGCAGTATGGAACTTCAAGTGTTGCGCCGGAGCTTCTTTCCCATCCACGAATCACACGCAGCTCGTCCGCTGTGTCGATCATCGCAAAGCAGATTCGCATATACGCGGCTGGGCTCATGCCCTCCGGCAGCTCGGCAGGATTCAAAACGATATGGCCCTCTGCTTCCAGTTCCGCCTTTGCCGCAGCAAACTGTTTGCGGTATTCGGGATTGCCGGTGATCTTACCGGCGAGATAGATAATCATTAGTGCCGTCCTCCTCTCTGCATGATCGCTGTGTCCGGCATTTGAAGCCAGCGGCAGCAGTCATCGGCGAGGCTCGAAAATCCGTAGACGGCGAAGATGCCCTCGATGACGGCAAAGCCGAGACCGTTATATTTTCCGAATTTCCAGACGAAGAAGATCACAAGCGCCAGAAGCGTCATGATCGCGGTTGTGGCGAAGGTTGCCTTTGCTTTTGTCATGGTTGTTTTCCTACTTTCTGCGGCGGTGGGCCGCTTTTTGTACTCGCTTGGTGATGTCGATGGTGTAATCGGCGATGGGGTGCAGCTTTGTCCGCGCTTCCCGCCGCTCTTCGCATCCGGCCTTGAATTCTGCGTACCGGGGGCAGGATGCGTGACAGCCGACGAAGCGCTCGGAGCAGCCCTTACACGGGGCGATCATCGGGCAAATCCAGCGGCGTGACGGTCACGCCGAAATACTTCTCGACGAGCGCCCAGATGATACGCTCGAAGCGCTCGGCCTCTTCCGTGGTGATCGTCTGTTTCATTCCTTATCCTCCTTCTTTTCGGCTTTGATGCCGTCCAGTCTGCCCTGCAAATAGCCGCGGACATAATCAGCGCCGTCCGGCGGGATCTGTTTCAGGCTGTCGATGACTTCCTTTGCAGCCTGCTTTTCCTTTTCGCTCACGTTTCCACCCCCTTTCTGATTTTCCCGGTCGAGCCGGTGAGCTTCATTCGGCCTCGTTCTTGCCGAGCCATTCGCAGAACTCGGCGGCTGCCTTGATCGTGCGGAAGGTGTGAAACTCGCGCCAGCCCTTACCCTCGCGGATGTTGACGTGGTATGCGCCGCGGGTGCCGACCATGCGCTTGATCTCGTAGCCGTTGACAACCTTCACTGTTTCGTACATTTCCGATTTCCTTTCTTTGATGCCGCCCTGTCGGGCGGGGTTGGTTGCTTTCTTTTGACTGTCTAAATTATAATTTAGATTCTCGAAAAAGTCAAGAAGATTTTTTAGATTATCTAAATTTTTTTCTTGATTTTTCCTTTGCCATAATTTATAATGGACATCGATAGGAGGTGAGACCATGGAAACAATGGGAACAAGAATAAAGGAAATCCGTAAGGGCGCCGGGCTGACCTTGGAGAATTTCGGAAAGCGTATAGGAATTACAGCGTCATCGTGCAGCACGATTGAAAACGGAAAGTCGAATCCGTCCGATCAAACCGTTCTGATGATCTGCCGGGAGTTCAACGTCAACGAGGACTGGCTGCGGGACGGAACAGGCGAGCCGTTCATGCAGCTGTCCCGCGAGGACACCATCGCGGCGTACGTCGGCAGGATCACCGGCGGGCACATCACGGACATTGAGGAGAGCATCATCAAGTTCATGGCGGAAACGCCGGTAGAGGAATGGGAAACCCTCGCCCGCGCCCTGCGGCGGTTTGCCGAGACAATAAAAAAGCCCGATACGGAGTGATCCGTACCGGGCATTTTTTCTTTTTAGGTTACAACATGTTCAAAGCGGTTATGTACAAGAGGTGCAGCATTTTCGTGTCCATGAGGCGCAGGATGCGGACGATCTTCTCAATTTGGCGTTCCTTTTCCATTTTTCCCTCCTTATTTTATTGCCTTTCGACAAATTTAAACTTGATTCTATCGATGAAAAGCGTTATTCTAAACATATCCACAGCAAAAATTTAATAGGAGTGGGATATTATGAGAAAGAAACTGCTTGCCCTTGCCTTGGTTTTTGCGCTCGTTTTTGCCCTTTGCGCGTGCGGCGCGGCGGCACCGGAGACGAAAGCAACGCCGGAACCGACTGCAGAGCCAACCGCCGAGCCGACTGCGGAACCGACGGTCGAGCCGAAGCCCAACGCCATGTTTGACGGCATGGTATACGAGGACGACGAAGCCCGTATCGAGATCATCGGGTGCGAAATCTTAGAGGTTGGATCGGAATATAACAAATACAGCGACGTTCCGCTCGTCTGCTTCAAATTCAACGTGACAAACCTGTCCGACAGGGACGTGAGTGCTTCTGGGAAATGGATTGACACATTCCGCGCCTATCAGGACAACGACCCGAACTTCCTGAACGAGCTTAATGTCGGATCGCAGGAAAACAGCGCCTATCACGATACGGCGTTTGCGAGCATCAAAAAGGGCGGAACTGTTGAATCCGTGATGACCTACGAGCTGGACGACGAGGAAACGCCGGTCACGCTCGTTGCATCGTACAGATGGGAAGAGATCGGCTCGAAGGATTTCGACATTGCACAGCAGCCGGAGGGAGAGGAAACGTCCGAGGAATCCAATCTCGGAAAATGCACGCCGGAGACGCTGGAAGCCGCGGCGCAGTTTATCCAGGCGACTTGGAAAAAGAATCTGCCGAACGTGACATACACAATCAAAGAAGATCAAAATTTGATTGTGATGCTCATTGAAAACGACGGATTTGACGCGAAAATCAGAGAATCAAAGAAAGCCGGAACGAAGCCGAGCAATTGGAGCGATACGGTTTCCGCGCTGAACTCCATGACAGAAAATGCAATCAGCCTTGCGCAGTTTTTCTGCGGCGATGAGGTGCATGTCGGCGCGATCCTTGTTAGCGATGTAGATCACAACACCGCGTTTTTAAGCTCCGTTGACGGGAGAACGGTCGACGATTATTTTGCGTGAATTAAAATGCCCCGGCTTTGGCGGCAACCTCTGCCGGGGCTTCGGGTAAGGTGGTAAACCGACACGTCTGCCACGTCTCAAGCGTACCCGCTCTTGCCAATAAAGTCCATGTTGTAAATCACAAATCAGGAGGAAGATTCAAGAACCGTTCCCAAAACTTTCGGGAAATCCAACAACTGAATGGAGATGGAGAAAAAGTGTCCGCGCTCACAGACCTACAGCCTTACTTAGACGAGTATCCAGCCAAACTTCGCAAAGCGAAAAATGCCAGCGGCTTCACCCTGCAAGAGTTGTCTGACCTGTCCGGCGTACCCTATAACAACATCTGCGACACGAATGCAGGGCGGGTCAAGCACCCGCTCCTTTTTTATGCCGCTGCCACTTGCAAGGTTTTGAATCTGTCACTGAATGAGCTTGTCGGTTTGGATGAGCAGCCGGACACGCAGTATGTCCATGAGATGGAATTGGAGAACGTGCGGTTATCCGGCGAGGTAAAGCATCTGCAAGAAATGAACGCGGGGATGAAAAAGCAGGTGGAAACGCACACAAGGACGATTTATATGCTCATCGGCGTATGCAGTATTCTTTTATGTGCCGTTGTATGGTACGTCATTTTTGACATTCAGGTAGAGAGCGCCGGGATTTTCCGCTCGGCGGGGACAAGCGTTTTTGCGGGCGTCCTCGCCCTGATACTGAACGCCTCCGTCGCAACCATCATTTACGCCTTCAAAAGCATTTACAAGGGGAAAAAGAAATGAGAGTTGCACTTTACATCCGTGTTTCGACGGAAGAACAAGCCGTTCACGGTCTTTCCGTCGATGACCAAAAAGAAAGCCTGAAAAAATGGGCAGAGGAAAACAAGCATAAGGTCGTTGATTATTACGTCGATGCCGGGGTAAGCGGCAGGAAAAGCGTGTCAAAGCGGCCTGAATTGCAGCGGCTTCTGTCTGACGTGGAAGCGGGGAAAATCGATCTCGTCGCGTTCACAAAGCTCGACCGGTGGTTCCGCAACATCGGCGAGTTTTACAAAGCGCAGGAAGTCCTCGACGCGCACGGCGTTGTATGGCAAGCGACATACGAAGACTACGAGACCGCCACCGCCGCCGGACGGTTAAAGGTCAATATAATGCTGTCCGTCGCGCAGGACGAGGCAGACAGAACGTCAGAGCGTGTTAAACGGATCATGCAGCATAAGCGGGAGCTTGGTCTCTGCCCGGCGGGTAAAACGCCCATCGGGTTAAAGGCCGTCGAGAGCCGCCTTTGCGTCGACGAGGAAACGGCGCACATTGCGAGACGAATGTTTGAAGATTACATCGCCACGGGAAGCGTTAACCACGTCAAGAAGATGCTCGTTTCAGAATTTGGAATAATGCGCGGAAATCATCACATCAAGAACGCGCTGGGCAATGAACGTTACATCGGAAAGAATAACGGGATTCAGGTCTGCGACGCGCTGATACCGCCGGAGGATTTTGCCCTTGTACAGCGGATGCTGACGGCGAGAAGCGTTCGCAACAACGGATCAAAGCATACTTGGCTGTTCTCCGGCCTTGTTTGGTGCGCCGAATGCGGCCATCGTCTTGTGACGCATTCCACACGGCAACGCGGCACAGATTACTTTTATTATCGATGCAAAAACTATGAAATCGGTCTTTGCAGCCACAAAAAGAGAATCAACGAGGCAGAGCTTGAGGCGTACCTATTGATGAAACTGCCGATTGAAGTGCAGGCACACAACGCAAAGCTCAAGGCGGGAAAAATAAAACCGCCGGTTGACACGGCGGCGATCAAGCGGAAAATGGACAAGCTGACAGACCTATATCTCGCTGATCTAATCAACCGCGAGAAATACGAAATTGAATATACAGCATTAAAGGAAAAACTGAACGTACCGCCAGAGCCGAAGCCCATCGACGAAGCGCTTGTCATGTCACTGGTCGACGCCTACGACAAGTTGCCGCCCAGTGGAAAAAAGGAAGCATGGAATCGCTTCATTCGCCGAATTGTCATCGCAAACAACGGTGATATCTTTTTTGATCTTGTTTAGTTATATAGCACCTTAACACCAGTTACAGTATAATATAGCTAAACATTCCTAACAGCGCCGGGGTTGATCTCCGGCGTTTTCTTTTTGAAAAATTCCATTTTTCCAAAATTTCTTATTGACATATCACCAACTTGGTGGTAATATAATAGACGCAAACAGAAAATACAGAGGGGTTGAGCCCCGGAAAGGAACAAAAAATGAAATTTGAAATCATCGACAACCGCGAGCTTGACCTCACCGGCAAGGGCTACAAATGGACGAATGAGCAGAAGCAGTTCGACCGCGAAGTGCTCGACGACATCCGCCTCACCCGCGGCGAGAATTACGCCGACAGCTTGAGCGACGATCTTTTCGACGGCTACTCCCCGATCTGCCGCGGCGACGACGGCGAGCTTTATTCCGTCCTCTTCGACTTCGGCGGCGACGCGCCTCGCCCGGTGTTCTGGTGCAAAGTTGAGGCGGCCAATGAATGAGATCAAGGCGCTGCGTGAGTCGACGGGGCTCACGCAGCGCGCCTTTGCAGAGCTGCTTGGAATCCCGAAACGAAGCATTGAAAACTGGGAGAGCGGTGTTTCCAAACCGCCGGAGTACGTCGTCCGGTTGATTGCGTTTTACATTGCGAACAAGGAAAAGGAGGGCTGAAAGGCCCTCCTTTTTGCTTATAGATCGTTTAGTTTGTTCATGACCGCCGCGTAGGTCTTTGGCTGCATCACGCTCAGACTCTCCATCAGCTCATCCATCACCCGCCATGCGTCTTGCCGCTCTTTATCCGAGATGGTGCGGAGAAAGTCGCTGTTACCGTAGGCCGCGCCGGAATAGGCCGGGATGGACTGCACAACCGCTCGCGGCGCGGCGCTCTGCGGCTCGTTCTCCTTGTTCATTTCGGCGCGGATGGTGTATAGCGTGGCGAGCTTGGCATAATTGGGATAGCTCGACTCTTCATACTCGAGCCTCGCTATCTCTTTGCGAATCTCGAGTGCGTCCAGCATGTCAGCCGAGATCTTCGAGGCAGCGGCGCAGCGCCTCGCGGGTGCGGTCGTCCTGCGCGTCGCGCATCATGCCCTCGATATGCTCGCGCATACCGTCGCGGCTGTACCGTTCGCTGTAGCGGTCGCCCTCGCCGTCACGACTGTAGTGGCCGCGGACGTAGTGCGTACCGCGGCGGGCGTAGCTGCTGCCGCGTCCGTAGGCGCCGCGCATATCCGCTTCCCACTCGCCGGCGCGGGAATAGTCCCCGTCTTCGAGCATTTCGATTTTGTCAATGTTCTTTACGGTGTCGGTGATTTTGTGGAGGATATCGAGATCGCCGGCGCCAAGGTCGGGCTTTCGGGCCACTTCGTCCAGCTCGCGGCAGAGCTTTTCACGGATGGACTTCATTGCATATTCACTCATGGTTCTTCTCCTTTCACGCCACGCGCTCAACGATCATGTTGGCGTTGGCAACGTTGATTGCCTGTCCGCTGGTGTTCTCCGCCGCGACAGTCAGGCAGCAGCCGCGGGGAACATCGACGTTTGCGGAAACAAACACGTTTCCGTAATCGCCGACGGCGGCGGGGGTGACGATGGCGGTGGCGCTAACAAGCGGCTCGCCATTGACGGCGAGAGCAATGGAAATTGCCTCGACCGTTCCGCCGGTGGGGATGGCGATGTTTGCGCCGAAGGACACTTTGTACCGAGCGCGGCACTGATTCGTCAGGCCTCGGAGGGTGACGATGCCCGCGCCCTCGCGGTGGACGATACCGCAATTCCCGGCAACTGCTGTTTCGGTGAGGGGGACGTTCTGCCCGGCGGCGACAAGCGCCGTCGTGGCGTTAGTAAATTCAGCCATTTGGTTTCTCCTTTCAAAAAATGCGGCGGGGTATAATGCCCCGCCGCCGTGTGTTAAGCGTCGGCATTATGCCAACCATGCCGCTGGGGGCAAGCTCTCGGTATAGAGTTTAGGCGCTACAACCGCAGCCGTAGCTGCAGCAATACGGATTTGCCACCTGATATGCCGGGATCGGCGACGGACGGAGGGCAGAGACAAGGTAGCTGTTCTGCGCCGCCTGGGAGGCCGCGAGCTTGAGGGACTGGTTCTCGCTTTCGAGATCGCGCATCTTGCTCTGCACGAGGAAGTCGAGGATGGCCTTGCTGTTTCCGTTGGCGTTGTCGATGATGTCGCGCGCGGCGTTCTGCACGGTGTTGCGGGTTTCGCAGCCCTGCGTTGCCATGTCATAGCGCACCTGCGCAACGGCGGCGCGATTCTCGCAGCAGCACTCCTGCGACTGCATCTGCATCTGGAAGAGCTGCGCCATGAGGGAAGACTGCTGGTTCGCGCGGGAGAGTTCGGCGGACATGAAGCCGTTGCTCACGTTCTGCTGCACGCCGTTGATGAGCTGCGCCTGCGCGAAGAAACCATCGCAGAGGCCGTTGTTCACGCCGTCGAGCTTGCGCTCGATGTTGGCAAAGTCGGAGGCGAGGATGTAACCATCGGTCACACCGCCACGACTACCGCCGAAGCCGTTGCCGCCCCAGCCGAAGAGGACAATGAAGAAGAGGATGATCCACCATCCGTCGCCGCCGAAGCCGCCCCAGCCGCCGTTATTCACGCCGGTAGGAGTTACGGGCATGGTGGGCTGGATACCACCGTCGGTAAGAGACATTGTTCAATTTTCCTTTCAAAAAATATTTTTTATCCGGCCGGATAAATTCAACGTAAGAGCGCCTGGAATTGCTGTGCGGCGCTTTGCAGTTGGTTTAGCTGCTGCTGGGAGATTTTGCCGCTTTGCAACAGCTTCTGCACCTCCTGCTGCGGATCGCCGCGAAAGGTGTTTCGGAATTGCTGGAACTGCTGGACAAGCTGGGCGAACTGGTTGTTCTGCCCGCCGCCGAATGCCTGAAACAGGGGGTTACTCATTTTCGGTCACCTCCGCTTTCTTTGCGGTTTTCTTCGGTGCGAACTGCGCCGCGAACGCTTCAAATTCCGCACGGGTGACGTATTCCGGTGTCTGCTGCGCCGGTGCGGGTTTGGTGCGCTCGGTGTAGTCGAGGATGCGCATGGAGGGGACGCCCGAAGCGTCAACGGACTTGACATAGATGCACATGTTCTCACTGTCCCACAGCGGGACGGTGTTCCCAGCCGCGACAAGGTAGGACTTGGCGGCGGCTTCGCCCTGCACCCAGATCATCGGGTTCTGGGCGGGCTGCTGCGCACGGAGCTGCGCGAGCTGATCCATCATCGGCGGGGCGTATGGCTGTTGGTAGCTCGGCTGGTAATACGGCGGATAGTTCATCGTTTTTCCTCCCAAACGTAGATTGGTGTTTCGTTGCCGGAATCCCAGGCGTCAAAATACTCTCCGTCCACGACCGCCACGACGTGGCCGCTCAAGGCGAGAATGTATGCGCCTCGGGGGTGTTCGGCGGCAAACTGCCGGACGGTATAGCCGTCGTAATCCGGGAGAGCGGAGCGCGCAAATCCACGACGGCGGAGATACGCGCCCCAGACCGCATTAGATGACGGCATATCGGACAGCTCGTGTCCAGTCGCCGCCAAGTCCATATACACCTTGCCCCAGCTGTCGCCGGTCGCCTTAGCAATCGCGCGGATCACGCAATCGCCCACGGCCTTGCCTGCCGGATTCGGGTTAAAATATTTCATGCGGTCGCCTCCCACTACCAAAATTTTCGCACAAAAAAAGAGGGCTAACCCATCGGTTAGCCCTCAATAATCCGTCAAAAACCCATCATTCGATTGCAGCGGCGATCTTGTCCTTGATCGCCCGTATACGGCGCTCGACTTTCTCTGTGCCGTACAGTTCCGTGTCCGTCTGCATGGCGAAGGAGATTTGCAAAATGCTCATGCCCTTTGCCCGCAGGCGGAAAATTTTTAATTCCTCGTCGGTAAAGCCGCAGTCCCGCTCAAACTGTTCACGCAGCTCTCGCGGGAATTGCAGCTTATTCTTTGTCCCCGGCGTTGTTAAACTCCGTAGGATGCTCTCTGTCGTCATCGGCTACACTCTCCATATATGCGTTAAAAAGTGTCTCTGAGAGGCTTTCAGACGCCTCCACGCCATTGATGCGGCAGAACGTTTTTACGGATTCTTTCATCTTTCCGTAGTGTCGGTTTACACGGCTTTAACAGGGGTTGCCGCCCCCCGTTATTCGTCCTTTTTGAGCTGTTTAAACACCTGATTGACGCCGGTCGCTGCGAGACCGGACACGATGCCGACGGCGACCGCCGTCAGATAGTCCGTGGCCGGGAAGTCCGGCACGATATGGAGCGCCAGCACGCCGAGAGGCGCGCCGACGATGCCGCAGATCGCGGGGATCCACTTATCATCGATTGCGTCGGTGTTCTTGATGACGATGCCGACGAGGTAGGCGATCACGACGATCGCCACGCAGGTTGTCAGTCCGAAGATGTTCTCCATTTTTTGTTCCTCCTTAAATAATTCCTGCCTGAGCCAGCGCCGCGGCGATGACGCCGCCGACGACCAGCCAGATCAGCTTTTCAACGATCGATTCCCAGCGCTTGCCGGGCTTTGCCTCCAATGTCTTCACGGAGGCCTTGATCTCATCGACGTGGTTCTCGACCTCGCCGAGCCGCTGCGCCATGACCGCCGTGGAGGTTGCGAGAGAACGGATCTCGTCCTGCACCGTCTCGAGCTTCTCAATGCGCCGGGTGTTGCTGCGCGCCCGCTGGTCTACCTCAGCGAGCTTAACGACATTGTCCATGGTCACTTCCTCCATTGTCAGCCTCCGAGAATTCTGTTCACCTCGTCCTGCACCGCCTTTGTGAACCATGCGGCGAGCGCGTCTTTGCGTGCCTGCCCGTTGCCCCATTTTCCGGCGATGACCTCGCGGGCCGTTTTGGTGATGAACGGGTCAACCGTCGCCTCGGCGGGCTTCTCCGGTTCAGGCGTCGGCGTCGGTGCGGGCGTAGGCTCCGGTGTCGGCTCTGCGCCGTCCGCCTTGCTTGCGTAGTCCGGGCAGCCGAAGCCGCGGATGAAGCGGGCGTTCACGGCAAGCGTGCGCGTCTTGACGGCGTTGTCGCAGTTGCCCTCGATGATGGTCATCGTCTGGCCGTCGCAGGCAGTCACGATGCCTACATGGTCGGGCTGGCCCACGTTGTCGCCGACGCCGTTGTCCTGCCAGTCGTAGAAAATCACGTCGCCCGGAGACGGGGTATTGGCGTCGTCCTCCACCCATCTGCCAATCTCCTGATAGAGCCGCACCATGCCGGGGCAGCCGCACTCGGTCGGCATGATATCGCGCAATCCGCACTGCAAGGACACGGCGGACACGAACGCCGCGCACCACGGCCACGTCGCCTGCATCCGCGTGCCGCGCGGCAGCGGGCTCTGCGCGTTGTAGATGTCCAGCATTTCGTAATGCTTGGCGTCGTATTCGCGCGTCCCCAGCCAGGCTTCGGCCGTAGAGACGACCTTCTGTCTCAATTCTTTTTCTGTCATTTCCATGTTCCTCCTGCTTTGAATTTTGCCACGGCGTCCTTCCAGACGCCGCCGATCTTGACCTTGACCTGCACGGGTTTCCACACGCCGCCGACCTTCAAAAAAACCGTTGCGCCGAGCGGCGCGGGTGCAGTAAAACTCACCTTTTTGAGCGAAGAGCTGATGTCCGCCCGAAATCCGACGATCACGTCAATGGTCACGCCTGCGGCGGCCTCGCCGGTGAAATAGGCCGTCGTCGAGCCGTTGCCGCTTGTGCCTTTAATTCCCGTCTCCGGCGTGCCGGTTACGCCGCCGATGTCGCAGCGGAGGTACAAATCAGTGAAATTGTACCTATAATGCTGCCGCCTCTCGACAACCTGAACGGCAAAGCCTTTCCCGTTCAGGCGCGCGACGGAAACGACGCTTGTGATGTCCAGGTTATTATTTCCCCAGCTCGTTGTGCCGACCTGCGTCCACTCACTGCCGGACGGCAGCTCAGGCGCTGTTCGTGACCATGCCATGCCCTCACCTCATTCTGTATACTGAAGATAAATATCGCCGTCATTGCCAAGGCTCGCGGACGGCTCTGTCGTTCCGGCGTAGATCATGCGTTCGTCATAGTTACCGGTCACAATGAGCGCAACATTTGAAATCTTTTTCAGCTTGATCCACTTGTATTGCGGAACAGTGATTCTGATTTCAGCCGCCGATGAAGATGTTCCCTTATTGCTTTCAATCACAGCGGGCATATTCTGCAAAATCAGCGTAAAAGGATTGTTGGCAAAGATGACCGTCTCCCAGAAGTCATCCGTAATACGGTTAAACTCGCCCAAATCGAACATGAAAGACTGATTACTGCCGTATACCCAGTTGAAAACGTGTCCCCAGCTCGAAACGACATAATTGCTTGTTGCGTCTGAACTTGTGTTCGTTCGCGGAAGCTCATTCCAATACTTTGCGTCAGATGCCAACTTCGCCAGCGTTACTGTGTTGTCCGGGATAATGCCGCCGCTCGCCTGTTCAATCGCCGTCCGAAGCTGCGAAAGAAGTTCGGTAAACTGCGCGTTGATGACGCTTGTGTCGATGCTCAACGTGTCGGTTACAAGGCCGCAGACTTCCGGGTTTTGCCGCTCGTCCGTAATCATAGAGGCGGTGATAGATGTCGTACCGGCGGCGACGAGGATCTGCGCTAGGCTCAACTGCCGCTGCGTGGTGTTGTTTGTTAGAGCAGGAGCAGCCGCCGCGCTCGCCGGTATGCCTTTGAGAATTTTAATTTCCGGAAGGTCGGCGTAATCGGTGGTTTTCCATTCAACGATTACGCGGTCGATGCGGTTTAGAACGCCGTCCGCCGCGTCAACGGTGAGCTGCATTTTTGCGCCGTTAGTTTTTTCAGCGTCGTTCCACCAGACAACGCCGTTTGCTTCGGAATCGGAAATCCAGCCGACACCGTCGGACACTGTGACCGCCATGGCGTTCTGCCCGGCGGCAACAGCGGCATTGTTGTTCGCGGCGAACACGCCGGAGGTGCGGCCATGCAGCCAGCGCATGGCGTATTCCGCGCCGACGTATTCGTCGCGGTTGTTCGGGAAAGATTTAATATTTGCCATTTAGTTTCTCCTCACTTAGTGCGTCAAGGATGGGGTCGCCGAGGATGATCTGCGTTTTCTCGCCGGTGCGGTCGAGGGTGTATTTCAGACCTGTGATTCGCGCAGCAAATGACACGCCGAAACGAACGGAAATGCACAACACGACGTCGCCGAGGTCATAGCGGATGCCAAGCTCGGACGGGTCGATGACAACGTCAAAACTTGACCTTTTGATGTATTTCCCCAGTTCCATGTTTCCGAAGGACTTTGCAGACTTGGCAGCGTCGTCGGCGGTGCCGTCCGACTCCTGCGAAATCGAGCTGTCGAACCAACGCTCGAATCGGTCGTCGCCGGAGGCGCTGCCCACGACAGCGACCGGCTCGGTTTCGTCGGTCAGCTTGTATTTCACATAAGCGACATTTTTAAACGTGCTCACGTCTTTACTGATGACGAGGTCACTACACGTCCCCTGCTCTTCAACAAACGCGACGCGGTGAATTCCGGTCGTGCGGTCAGTGCCTTTGATGACGCGGAAGGTGTGCGTTAGGGTATTTCCGTCCCAGTCCATCCGGTGGCCGAGCTCGGCGGTGTCGAGAACGTCCATGATCTTATCGAGGAGCTGCCCGCCGTAAACGGTGTTGTCCTCGTCGTCCTCCGGCTGGAACTGCTCGGTCATGCCGGTTGGCGTTGCCGTGTGGATGCGTGTCAGGCCGCGGAGGTTGTCGTTGATGAGGCCATATACGCCCGTCTCGATGGTCGTGATGGCCGTTTTTGCCGCAACAACGCGCTTGTTTAAGAGCCAGTTTGATGTGTAGCCATTGGCGGTGATGCGATTCTGCACTGTGTCATGCTTGACGTTGACGAGAACGTAGGTCGTGCCTCTGCTGGTGTTGTACAATACCGACCCCTCACGGAGGGCGGCGATGTTGTAATCGTCCACGGGGGCAACAACCTGTATTTTGCCGATTGCGTTGTAGTGCTCGGTTATCTGGACGGAAATGGCGTGTGTTAACTGGTATCGTGTGGAAAAATCGGGGGGATAGATCTCAAAACTCATACGCTTATCCCCACGATCTCCTGCGCAAAGTCAACGGCGACCTGCAGGCTGTCAAGGCCGCTGTCCGCGGTCGGCTTCAAAACATTGTCCCCGACGGAAAGCCGGTAGAGGCTGGACGTTAATTCAAGCGCGCCGCGGCACTCGCCGTCCATGCTGGAGGTAACATACGTCCGGTCGTGCGTGATCTCGATCACGACACGTTCCCCGGCGGCGAGTGTTTTGTTAACGCGGATGAATTTCCCGGTTGCCGCGTCGAGGATCTGCGGATTGACGACCTCGTTGAGCGCGGTGAACGTTAGGGTATACGGGACGGGCACCTGTCCGCCGTTTTTGACGTTGATGAACTGCGTTCGGACGACCGTGCCGAAGCGGTACGGGCGGGACTGATTCCACGGGAATTTAAAGCCGTATTCCACGCCGGAGAGCGTGGCGGCGGCGGATGCGTCCTGCTGCCAATAGGGATACGGCGCGGTCAGCGAGAACTGAAACGCAGCGAACACCGGGCGCGCCTCAATGGTCGGGGTCGCCGTAGGGCGGACGTCTAGGTAGTAGTCGTCGGCGTAGAGCCTGCCGTAGAGGTCAGGGCGCACGATGGAGAGGAGCGCGTCCTTGTTCTCCGCCTGAAATTCTCCGACGAGAATGCCGCTGATCGTCACGGGGCGCGACTGCACGTTAACACTCTGTACGGTTGTTCCGGTCTGGTCGATGCCATGCGCCTCGTTGAGCTTGCAGACGACGGTATCAATGCCCGCGGGCTTGTTGATGAGAAACCCGCTGGCATACTCAAACACGATCTCGCCGCCGTCTGAATTGACATAGCGGAAGGTTTTGGAAAGATTGCTCACATTGCCCACCTCGCCGTTTCAAAATACGCCGCCGTGGCCGCGGCAAGCTCCACAGGCGTCTGCGGGACGCTCTGGATGTTCTGCACGATGGTGATGCCCGCGGCGTTGGGCGTACCGCGCCGCCAGTCTTCCGCCTCGGCTTTTGTCAGAACAGATTCGCCGCGGTGGAGAACCGCCGGATATCCGTCATACGGGACATAATCCAGGCCACCGGCGGAGGAATGACCGCCTGTACCGCCGCCGCCAGTGTTCATTCCGTTTCTTGCGGAATTGGCAATGCTCATACCGGCGTTATAGGCGTCCCACGATTTACTTTTTAGCCCTTCGATGAAGCGATCAACCGCTCGGCGGCCAGAGGAATAAAAGGTGCCGCTGTCAACAACGCGCGCAGAAATGGCGCTCACGGTGCGGTCGACAAGGTCTTGCCCGGCCTGTTCGCAGGTAACGTCCTTGTCCATCCCCTCGGCGAGCTGTGCTGCCGGGTCAGCATCAACTTTTCCTGCGCCGACGGACTGCGCAAACGCCTCGATTGCCGCCGCGCCGCCCTCTTCGTACAGGGCACGCAGCTCTGCGAGGCCCTCCTCGCTTCCGGCGTTTGCATCGGCGAGCATGGCGACGACACCGGCGTACATCTCCGGCCCGCCCGCGTTGAACATCTCCGCCAGCTCGGCGGGAAGCTCTCCGGCGATGGATGCCATGTTCGCGGAAAAGTCGTTCGTCGCGTCGATGTTGTGGCGCATGTTGTCGAGGGCGTCCGCGTACGAAAGCTCGCTCTCCGTGTTGATGCGCGAGAACATGTTCGTCGCCGCGTCTGTATAGGTCTGTAAGCGCTCGGTGGCCTCCTCCATGGTGAGGTTGCTGTTGGCGAGCTCGACGGAAAAGCCGTTGGCGCTGATCGTCATCTTATCGACGGCGTCGGCGGTTACGTTCGCGGTTTCTGCGGCGGACGCTTCCGCCGCTTCCATATCGGCAAGCTGTTCCGTGCCGCGGCTGATTTTCCCGGTCAGGTCATCGACCTGATACGATAGGCGCCAGAACGTGTCCGCATCCGTCGCCTCGCTAACACCCGCAAGCTCTGTTTTCAGGCGGACAAGCTCGTCGTTCCACGCTTCAAGCTGCGCCCTTGCATCCTCAACGCTTTCCGTCGGGAGGGGGTTTCTAAACTCGTCCGCCGCTTCGGCCCAGCTCTCGGCAACGTCGGCAAAGCCGCTTGTGAGCTTTTCTACCCAGCCGAGCACTTTTGCGATGGACGGGGTCAAAATGCCGCTGAACGCGGTTTTCAAACGCGAAATCTGTTCGCCGACACCAGCCTGCGCCTCTTCAAGCTCAAGCTGCGCGTCGCGGGCGTTCATGACGGCGGAATTGTTGCGATGCATGGCAGCGGCGGCATCGTCATACGCTGCGGCGAGGGTGTCGGTGATGAGGGCGGTTCGCTCTGCCGTATCGGCACAGGAGGCGAGGCGGATGTTAAAATCGTCCTCGGAAATGCCGACCCAGTTGAGCGCATCGGCCAAAACGCCCGTGACCTGCCCGACCTTGGCGGTTTCGTTTGACGCCTCAATGAGGCCCTCTATGGGGAGGGAATCGCCAAACGTGCCGTAAACACCGGCGGCGATCTCCGTCCAACGCGCCTGTTCCTTTGTGCTGGTGGTCAGGCGGGCGAGGAGCTGCGAGGCCTCGACCGCTGTGCCGGTATCGCCGAGGAGCTTGTAGAACTCGCGGAACGTTTTTCGCGCGCTGGTGGTGGAGTAGCCCATGGTCTCGAACGCTGTGTCGAGCTTGCCCATGGAGATGCGGAACTCCTCCGTGGATTCGTCCATGTTCCAAACGGCTTCCGCAAAGCTTTTGATCGTGGAAACAGCGACCTCAATTGCAGCGGCGAGAAGATGACCTTTCGTTACGGCGCCCGTGATGGTCTTCCCGAGGCCAGACAGAGCGCCGTCCGCTCCGCCGCTCGTTTCTCCTACATTTTTCAGGCCGTCTGCGGCATCTTCGATTGGCGGGGCCGCTTTGTCGGCCTCTTTCCCAACATCGCGCAGGGAGCGTTCTGCGTCGTTTAACGCGGTCTCGGCTTGGTTTGTTTCGGTAGTGGCCTCTTCAACGGATCTCGTGAACTTATCAACGGCCTTTTCCGCCTTTTGGGTGTCGCCGGGGATGTCCTCGGCAGCGCCGCCGAGCTTGTCAAACGATTTCGATGCGTCGGTGACTTGCTTGTCAAAATCGGATGTGTCAAGGGTGAGTTTGGCAAAAAGGTCAAATACATTCATTCTTCATCGCCTCCAAATGCGGCGCGGAAGCGCGCGATGATCTCCTCCGGCTCCTCGATTTTTCGCGGACGGAGGACGTCAATGAAGCGCCGGTTGAGCATCTGGTCGCGGCGGACGAGGGCATAGAGCGCGTCGGTGACGTATATTCTGTACGCCTCCTCTTCCGCGCGCCGGTGCTCCCTGACGGCGACATACCGGACAATGCTGCTTACTCGTTGGTCTCCGGCGTATTCTCCGGCGCAGAGCCAGCACGATCCGCGCCAACCTGCGCCGCCGTAAAAAAAGACTTCCAGACTTCATCGCCGGTGAGCTCCGCCCAGTCCTGCAGGGCTTTGACGTAGGTGAGTTCGGCGGCGTACTTTTCGGGCGTTGTGCCGTAGCACACGGCCATGATGCGGCAGAAGTCGTCCTCGTGACGGGAGAGGATCTTATAAACGAGGGAGACGATGTAAGAGCGCGAGGAGCGCTCGTCCGGCTTTTTCTCCTGCCGGTACATCTCCCGCGTGTCCTCGTCCTCAACGAGATTGCAGAGCGGATCGATGAGGGCGGCAAAGGCGCTCAACGCGCCCTTGCCTTTGATTTCGGACGGGAGCGTCATCTTTTTCACGCCTCATCCGTCCCTTCCTTGAGATATACCTCGAACGGCACGACCGTCTGCGCGCTCATGCTGACATGGCCGGTGAACTCGAACGAGAACTGCGCCTTGCCCTTGTCGGTGCTCTGCATGGAGAAACCGCCGGTGGACAGGGCGTTGATGATTTTGATGGCGCAGTAACCGCCGTTGTTCTCGCCGTTCTTGTCGGAATAGTCGCAGACGAGCCAGAGGTCTTTGAAATCCGCGGACGCGACATCCACGCGCGGGGTGATCTTGGTCGTGTCGGTCGTGCCGACATCGCCCGCACCCATGAGCAGGGCAATGATGGTCGTGTTCGTGGTGATGAATGTGCCCGTGAGCTTAACCTCCCACGAATCGAGCTTTTTGAGCTCCTTCATGTTTTTTGGGCAGTTGTCGATGTCCTCGCCGAAGTCGATGAAGGAGGGCGTCGCGGTGAAGTTGATCCCGCCGGTGGTCGCGCCGAGGATGCTCGTGTCCTCAATGGCAGGCGTTGCCGGGGTAAAAGCCTTAAGGAGAACGCCCGCGTTGAGAACGATATTTTTGAAAGTGTCTTCGGGGATTTTTCTGAATTTCATTTTCTCACCTCAATTTTGGGTTAAAAAATCGACCGTCATGCTGATGTAACGGCCTTTGATCTTGTAGTCTGCCGCGTCGGTCTGCGGCTGGGAAAAGGGCGTTCCGCGCGCTATGAGCAGCGCGCCGCCGTCGCAGGGGACGTAAACGCCGCCCAAACCGATGGCGTTGGAGATCTCCTGCGTTTTCTCGACGATTGGGCGGTAGGAATCGCCGTAATACCAGAGGTTCACCACCAGAGGCATGGAGCCGTCGTCGAATGCGCCGAGCACCTGTTCATAGACAAGGTACGGAAACGCCGCGCCGGTCTCGGCCTCGTTGGGGTAGGCCGTTAGGCCAAACGACGACATGAACGAATGGAGGGCTTCGGCCTTGGTCATGGCAGCGCCGCCAATCTGCGGACGTTGTACCGTTCGAACTGGAACGTCGATACCGTCGGCGTTTTGGGAAGTTTGGAAACGACGAGGTAGTAGCTTCCGTCCGTCTTGATGATGTCCTGCTCGTCGAGGTTGGTGTTGAGCGGCGTGACAATGGTGTCGGTATAGGTCACGTCGGCCTGCTGCGCGGCAATGCGCTCTGTTGGCGTCAGGCCGGAGAACGCGATTTTAATCTCCGCACCATCTTTCCATGCGTTGACGTATCCGCCGACGCCGTCCGGGACTTTCGTTTTGTTCATCACAACGGCGGGGGAATAGAACGTTTCATATAAGCTCATAGTTTCCTCCAACGGTTCAGCCGTTTTGCAAACACGCCCTGCCATGAGGCGGAATCGCTTCCTTTTGTGTAGGAATAGCCGCCGAAGCTCTCGCTCTGGTATGGGCTTGCGAGAACATCGGCGTTTTTGGCTTTCCATTCCTCGATCTCGACGGCGATGGCATCCAGCGCGGGCGGGATCGCCAACGCCCAAATTGCGCCGTCAAACGTTTCGTCGGCGGGGAGTTTGTCGCCGTAGCGGTAAACGCCGTCGCAAAAGACGCTGCCGACGACGCGGAAAAACTGTCCGGCGGCGAGAAACGGCAGCGTGATCTCGCCGTCATTCACGGTGTACTCGCCGGGAACAATGTCCACGGCGAAATAGTTATGCAGCGAGGCACAAATCGCATCGATCATAGCCCCGCTGCACTTGGGATTCTCACTCACGCTGCCGCCCTCCTATCAGGAGACGGAGGCGAGAATCTTGGCGATCTTCGTGCCGTCCGTGACCTTCGCGCCGTAGACGTGCAGGCCTTTGACCGCGTCGGCAAAACGGCTCTCCATACGATACGCCTCGGTCTTGATGATCTGCTCGGCGTAGGTGGTGGCGTCGGTGATCTGCGCGGTGATCTCGAAATAGGGCGTCTTGCCGGTGTCCGTGCCGGTGCCGGTCTTGACGTTGTTGGACATGTAGACGTCGAAACCGGCGATGCGGCCGACAAGGCCGTTGATGAGGGCTTCCTGTCCGGCGGTCGCGGTGCTCTTGGCGAAACGGTCATCGAGCAGGAGGAGGGAATGGACGTCCGGGGGAACGACGATGGTGCGGCCCGTGTTGGGGACGTTCGCCTTGTCGAGCTTCGTCTTGAGCTTCACGATGTTCTCATAGACGTTGGAGGCGGTAAGGGCAACGGGGGCGGCGGCGGAGCCGATGGTGTTTCCGGCAGCGGCACCGGCAGCGATAACGCCGAGAAGGTAGGCGTCGGAAACGTCGGCGAGGGCGTAGGCGGCGCGGCCCATCGCGGTATCGACCAGCTCGCCCGCGGCCTGCACCTTGTCCACGTCGTCGACCTGGAAGTTGAAGTACTTGGCCTGGTCAATAACAAGGGTCTGATCGGTCGTGGTCAGGGTTTCGGGAGCGTCGATGTCGGTGTTCTTGGTGTAGCTCTTCACGGTGATCGCCCCGATGGTGTTGATGTGGACGGTGTCGCCGTGGTTGCTGATCTCACCCTCATAGTTGCGGTTGACGAGGTTGGTGGCGACGTGCGCCTTTTCGAGCGCATAGAGCAGTCGGGCACTCCAAAGCTCGGGAATAAAAGTGGTTACAGCCATTGTGAATTAGTCTCCTTTCCGGTTGAGGGACGCCTTTACCGCGTCCCAATTCTTGTTAATTTCGGCGGCGGACATTTTCTTGATTTCGTCCGTCGTGTAGCGGGTGACATGGTTGTTGTTCGGCGGGGTGGCGGTGTTCGCGCCCTGCGTCTGCGTCGTGGATACAAGCGGCTTAAAAGCGCCTGCAATAAGCGCGTCGAGGGACGCGGCGTCTTTGATCTTGTCCCCGTCCATTTCGAGCGCGGCCATTTCCTCGCCGCAGCCGCGCATGGCGAGATCAAGGTTCCCGCCGGTGATGTTCTTGCTTTCAAAGTAGGCGCGGACAGCTTTTTCCTTTGCCGCCTTGCTCTCCTTTGCGGTGACGTCGGCCTTGTATGCCTCGAAATCGGAGTGCTCTTTTTCGTATTTCGATTTGTACCCGTCGTCGCCTTTAGCTTTGAGCGCGTCAAGCTCGGCCTGTACAGCCGGGAGCTTTTCCGCGTCCGCCTTGAATTGATCGCGCTGTTCCTTCAGCGCGTCGGTAGTTTCGACGTGCATCTCAACGATGCTGTCAACCTGTTCGTCGGTCAGCCCCATTGCTTTCAGGGCTTTGCGCGTAAGTGCCATGATGATTACTCCTTTTCATTCTTTCGCGGCGGTGCATCGCCGCGGAGTAGTAAAATAGCCGCTTAAAAAAGCGGCAGTAAAAAAATCAGCCTACGGCGGTGCATCGCTGTAAGCTGATTTCTTTATTCGGTTATTTGCTGAGGTATTCCTTGATGATCTCTATGTAGTCTTTGGCGAATCGCTCCATAGCGTTCTTGATGAAGCGCCGGGGCTTTTGCGGAAATCCCATGCGGAACTCCCCCGTCAGGGGATCGCGGTATACCCAGCGTTCCTTTGGCGTTCCGCCGCCGACGGCATATTTGCCGGTTCCCTCGTGGACGTATACCGCGTAATCGACGTTTGTTCCGACCTCGACGGAATCACCGTCCACCTGATGGGCAATGCTGGCTCGCAAGCGTCCGGTATCGACCGCGCCGAGGTCGGTGATCTCGTCCTTTACGTCGCCCTCCGCCTGTATTCCTACGGCTTCGAGCGCCCGCAGCTTTTGTTCGGCGGTGGCTTTCAGGACATCGGCGGCGTTGTCATAGAGCTTGTAGACGAACGGCATAGTTCCCTCCTCTTTGGCATAGAAAAAGCACCGTGCAAATTACACGATGCTTTAGAGGTATTCCGCGTCAATGTCAAAGTCAAGACCGAGCGCTTTCAGATCGTACCCTGCATTTGCATCTTTGATGATGCTCAAACATTCGGCATACGCCAAAAGCTCGCCGTACTCAACCTCCGAGCGGTTTTCTTTCTGCTTTAATTCTTCGGCAGATTCTTTGATGTTCTCGACAATTTCAGCGAGGATATCTCTGTTCACGACTCATCACCAAACCTTTCTTTGAGTGTTTCTTTCTCAATGGCCGCTTGCTCAGCATTGCGTTGCATATCTTTTCGCCACTTTCTGAGTAATCCGTCTTTTTCCTGCTCAGACTTTGACGACCATCCAGCATCGTATTTCTCCGGGTGTGCTATTTTGTCTGCATGGAGCCTGACTTGCTCTTCGTGCGACTTAATGGATTTCAAAAGACGTGGCTTTGACTTGTTCGCCGCGTCTCGGTATACGCCAGCGTGCCGTGTTCCAGCTTTAGCGGCTTTGTACACAGCTTCCGAATCAACAGTAACCGTTTCCGAACTCGGTGGGATTGATGGTTTCTGCGCTTCTTCCTTTGGCTTAATTATACTCGATTCTGCGGACTTTTCAACAGGCTTTTCATACGTGGTCAAGGCTTTCTTTTGTTCTTCCTCAATGCGTTTGAGCCACTCGTTGTATGTTTCCCGCTTACGCCCGTGGCCTTTGACAAACGCTTTAACAGAACATCTGCAGTTGTAGATGTTCCAGCCGGACGCGCCGTGCGATCTGTCGCCGGGAAACATGAGCTTCTCGCCGCCGACGGTAAAGGCTTCATCAACGCCGACACGCTGACCGTCTACCTTGCCGTGCCATTCTCTGGTGCGATGATCCTTTGTGGCGATCCACTCCCGCTGCATTTCGATCCCCATTTCCGCGGCCTTTTCATACGTCGCCTGCCGGCCTCCGTTTTCGGCGGCGGTGACGGCGGTACGCGCGGCGCGGATGGCGCTCTCGACGCTCATGTCAATAATGCGGCGGCGCAGGTCGGCGGCGATGCCGCGGCTGCTTCGCCCCATCAAGATGCCAGCTGTGACAGCGTTTGTGATCTGCTTCTTTCCAAACGCGAGGTCGATGCCGCGGCGGACGGCTTTCTCTTTTGGATAATACGGCATTAAATCCGGCTGCTCAACGATCAGGCGGCGGACGGTCTGCTCATCGTAGAGGGTGAAATCGCCGCCGGCGTCCGATACCTCATACGCGGCGTAGTTGCGGTTTAGTGTGTATATGCCGGGCGTGGCGTCGTTGACGTAGGAGATGGCGACCTCGTTGGCGTTGGTGAGGCGTTCGGCGAGCTTGTCGCGCAGGGCTTCAAAGCGCTCTCCGCGGCCCATCTGGGCGAGCCGCCATTGTTTATAGTCCTCCTCCGTCCATTCGCGTCCGTTTACGACCGTTCCGATGAGCTTCTGCATTTCCTCATCACGGAGACGGAAATTATAGAAATACTCGTCAATGATCTGCCGGAGGTTTTTTGCCGCGCCGCCGTACATCTCCCGGATGCGCTTTTCGAGCGCCTCCAGCTCAGCATCCGTCAGGCGGCGTCCCTCGTCGCGCTTCATTCATCCAGACCGAGGCGGTCGACCGCCGCATTGTCCCGGCGCTGCATGAGATCGTCGAACTGATCGGCGTCGCCGTTGATGGTGAGCAGCTTCTTGATGATGTATTCCTCATCGTAGAACTGCGCGGCGAGGATGAGGCTCTGCGTTTCCTCCTGCCGGTTGATGATCTGGCTGCGCGTGTAGGTCGGCTTGTCGCCGATGCCGAGCAGGGAGAGGATGCCGACAATGAAGCGCGTGACCTGTGCCTCGAACATGTCGGTTTTTAGATCAAGAGGAACATACGCCGCCTTGATGGCTGTCGCCGTCTGGTTTCCGGCGGATACGGCGGCACTGTCGAAGCACTGGAAATCTTCAAACAGCTTTTTCTTGAGCATGTCAATGGTCGTGTTTGTGCCGGCATACGGCGCTTCGAGGGTGTGCGCCTCGGCCTTTGCGCCTTCGTCGCCGTCCGCGTGGGCGACGTGCGTGGTTTTCAGGCGTTCGACAAACCGGGCGTCGTCGAGGTCGCCCATTCCGCCGCAATTCGTGAGAACCCAATAAATGAGGTTGCCCTCGTCCACGTTGTTCACCATGTTCGAGGCGGCAAGGTCGAGAGCGTCAATCGTGTTGCGCTTGCCGACGATCTCCGACAATCCGCGTTCGTTGTTAAACAGCGGCACGATAGGGAAATTGGGATAGTTTTCTCCGTTGAGTATTTCCGTACCGCCGACCTCGGACGTTCGCACGACCTGCTTGTAGGCTCTCTTGTCCTGCATGATCGTCATCGGCTCGCCCTCGCACTGGATGTATTCGGTAAAGCCGTCCAACTCGTAGAGCGTGACGCGCTTCGGCTTTTCCGGCGCGAGCTGCCAGAAGCGGATACCGGCGGAGAGCGCGCCCGTTTCCTCATCGTAGAGCGGCACAAACTCCGTCAGGCGAAACACTCGAAGATGTTCCAGATCGCAGAAGCCGAACGAAACGCCGCCGATCTGCGCATACTTCGCGGCGGTCATGACCTCCTGGTCGAAATCGGAGCAGAGCTTGTCCGCCGTTTTCTTGTCGGCGAATGTGACGCCGTTGCCGAGCAGATAGGCCACCTGTTGGTTCACGTCGAAGCGGAAGAAAGAAGAGGCCAGCTTGTGGTTGGCGGTGAACATGTCGCGGTGCGCTTTCCCCTGCAAATCGTAGAGGATCTTTTCGTAGTTGCTGATGGTCGGGTTTTCGCCGTTGTAGTACAGCTCGGCGTCTGCCGCCGTTCTATACGCCTTGCTGCCGATGTGCTCGCTGATGGCGTTGTTGATGAACGTCGTCCTCGCATCGAGCAATCCTCCCGCGGCGAGTAAGTCCTGATAGGTGTGCATATTTCCTCCTTACATCCACAGCGGGACGTATTCCGTGTCCTTTTTATTCCACAATTTTCTCACGATGGACGCGGCGCTGTCCGGCGCGTCGTCGTGCTCGGCGTTCTCGGTGTAGTCGCATATCTGATTGATGTATTCCGCGTCCGTCCCGGCGACGAATACCACGTTTTTCCAATCGCTTTTTAAATAGCTCGTGATCTTGACGAATTTGTTTGTCTTTTCGTGGTAGGTGTCGGCGCGCTCGCCCCTTTCGCGGAGCGTCTTTGCAAGGTAGCCCTTATCCGCGTTTCGCTCGCAGTAGATGATCCCGGCGTTGAACGCCTTTCGGAGGCGGATGATCTCCGGTAAACAGTCGTCAACATGCTTATGCCAGAGCCGTCCGTAAATGTAGTATTTTCCGCCGGATTTCTTGCATACGGTGAATGCGGTTCCGTCCTCGCCGCCGTACGAGGCGTCGATATGACAGATGCCCTGCTCGGCAAGCGCCGGGTCTGCGCCCGTTTGGGGAGAGGTAAAGATCACGTCATCCGACGCGATGTGCCGAAGCTCGTAGTTCGCGGCAAAAAGGGAGGCTGTCATAGCCTCCCGTAGATTCTTTAGTTTTTCCTCGGAGATGAGACCCGTAGAGTAACAATCGTATCTTTCAGGAGCAGCAACAAGAGAAAAGGCGTCCTCTTTGTGCCAGGGCGTTCCGATGAACACGATCCGCCCGTCGCGGGTGACGATGTTCCGCAGCTCCCGAACAATGGCCTTCGTTTTTTCCCGCTCCGCCTTGCTGATGCGGTCTTGCAGATTAACAACGTCATCGCAGACAATGAGATTTGCATGTTTACCGGTAAGACTGCCGCCGCAACCGCAGCCGACGAGCTGTTCTGCGCCTCGCGGGCTGTCATAGATTGATACGGTCATGTTGGAAGCGTTTGCCGTTGTGAGGTATACGGGCAAATCCATCAGGATTTCGGCCATATGGCGGAACGCTTCATTCTCCATCACCTTTTGCGCCTGGGAAATGGATTCTATGACATCTGTATCTGTCTTTCGCATGAAAAGGGCGTTCTTTCCATGGTTCAAAACGCACCACATAGCAAGAGCCACGGACAGGCAGGACGATTTATAGCTCAATCTGTGAGCTTGCAGCGTGTAATCTGCGTCGCCGTAAATGATGTTTTGCATCCATTTCCCGTGCAGCTCATCGGTAAGGTCTTTAAAGCCGATCATGCGGCCTATTGCCGCCGGTCGATACCGCCATATCTTCCAGACCGTTTCTTTCGTGAGCGCCGTCATGAAATAATGCCTTTTGTCTCTTCGAGCAGCCGGTCAATATTAGCCTTTGCGTCGTCGGAAAGCTCCCGTTTCGTGAGATCGACCTTTTCTACAAACAGGCCGTACCGTTTGCCGAGAAGCTCTGCCGCCCGGAGACGGTCTTTCACGCCGGGCAAATCCGGCGATACTGTCATATCTCCGTTCTTGTCAACGATCATTCCCGCTTCGCATTCACCACGTAGTACGGAGGTTAGATATTCAAGGATTTCGTTCTGGTCGGCGATCAGGGATGTTTCTTTTTCCGCCATGCGGTCGCGGATATATTTTTGAATGTTGGGTTTTGCCAAGTTTTCACTTGCAATGTTATTTGCGTTCTTCCCTGAATACCCCGCGCGAATTGCGGCTTGCGTCGCGTTCAAATCAATCAGATATTCATCACAGAAGCGTTGCTGCTTTGCTGTCAGCTTCTCCACAAACCGCACCTCCTTTGCGTATCCCGCCGCCCCCTCCGCTGCGTACGGCTTTCCCGCCTTTCGGCTTCGCCCAAAACAAAAAGCCACGCTCCGGCGCTCGGTGATCGTCCGGCGTCTCTGCGTGGCTTTGCTTATTAACATTATATCACGGGTTTTCCGGAATGTCACTGACAGAATACTGACAATTTACCTTCCTCCGTGTCGTGCAATATTGTACCCCTCAAGCGCTCGTGTCGCCTTGCGCCATACCGTTCGCTCATCGCAGCCCAACTCATTGCTCAGCCGGTCAACGCCGTCCCTCTGCTTGTCGATGTACAGCACTTCAAGGATTCGCCGTTCCTCGTCTGTCAGCGTGGCAAGGGCTTTCTTCGTCAGCCGCACCTCCGATTCTGCAATGCGGAGATTGTCAGACAATAGATCGATCAGGCAAATGCTGTTGTTCATGCGTTCTTCATACGATGTACCGCCGCCCTGCACCGGGGCCGTCCCCGTGGATGCGCTCTTGATGGATGTCATGCGTTCGCGCTCCATATTGATCTCCTCCGGTATGGACAATATCGCCGCCTCGTTTTTCCGTAGGTTGAACAGGTCGGCCTTGCATTTCATTTTCCAGAGTTCGTTCACGTTCTCACCTCATCATTCAATGTTTAACACGCTGTGCCGCGTTTTTGTTTACGGCGGGTCTGTTTATATCTCCCACCCGAACTCGTCCTTTATGGCGTCTCTGACCATCCAGACGTTGAGATTGCCGCTTCCGACGCTCTCCCGGATGTTCGCCACCTCTGCCGACAGCTTGTTCACGTCCTCCTGCGTAGGATTGAAGCAGGACATCCACGCCCAGACGAAGATCGTCATGGCGATAGACACGGCCTTGTGCATGGAGACGTCTTTCGGCTTTCGTTTAGATTTGCTGCTCATCGCGTGCGGCCTCCTTTTCCTCAACAATATGCTTGGCGAGTTTGGCGCAGCTCAGCTCCCCGGGGCAATCGTCCTCGCAGTCCCGGCAAAGGCGCGGCGCTATTTCCAGAAACACGTCATGTTCCCAGCGGTTCATTCTCATCGGTTCTCCTTTCTCCGTAGCTGCAAAAGTCCATATCTTCAACGACCTGCAATCCACTTACGCCACACCAGAACCAATCACGTATTTTTGATTCTTGCCATGTGTCTTTGTGCTTGCAGTCTTTGCACCGCACAACAGCGACCATCTCCAGCTTTGGCTTTACGGTTTTGCAGGAGACGCCTTTTACGCAAACAAACTCCCGGTCTTTTCCGGCGTGCTCGCAGCTGGAAGCGCAGTCCTTGCAGTTGTCACGCACGATCTTCGTTGCCATTGTTTTTCCTTTCTCCGTATGCGCAGAAGAAGTCCTCGTTTGTCATGTTGCGTTCTGCTCCGTGGAAGTTAAGAAGTGCTTCGCACATGCCGTCTCTTCGCGAGTCATCGTTGAACTTCTGCCAATGCACACAGTTTTTGCAACGAATCACCGGCTCATACCCCAGCTGCACCGCCATTCTCTTAAACTGGCTGCGGGTGGGGCGGTTAACCTCGATTGTCGGCGCTGCATCGATAAGGTCGGTTACCTGTTCTTTATCAAGAAGCGTACAATTTCTACAATTCTGAAATGCGTCAACGCTTGTTTCCGGAATAGCTTTCTTGACCGCGGCGGCGTTAATCCGGCGCATTGTCTTTGCCTTCCTTTCTGTATTCATTCCACCGGCACCGGTGACAATGACCGTACAGCTCTTCATTGCACATCTCGCAAAGGTGTTTTAACAGATCATCAAACAGGGCGTAGGGAACGGCGTCGACCGTCGGAATCTTTTTCATTTCCTCGATTACGAGATCGGAAACGTATATTCCGTTCTGCGGGCTTTCTGCGTCAATCAGCCACATATTCTTCACCTTCTTCTCTTGCTCCCACAAGCCTGCCGAGCTTCTGCATAAACTCGTCCGCTTTTTGTTCGCTTTGGAAATATCCATAAACCGTGAGACAAGTTCCACTATCGATGCAAAGGCAAATCTTTTTTCTGCCGGGAATCCGACACGCCCCGATTTGCGTCTTTCCGTCCGTTATTGCTTTAGGCATTTTCTTCACCATCCCACTTTCTTTCTCTTTTCCACCGTCTGCACCAGTGTTCAAAGCACTGCAAATAGTCAATGTGTTGATCGTCTATTGCACACCTGCACTGGATTCCGTCCTTTGTTTGATATCGGATGCAGTTGCCGCAATTGCAGCACACACGTTTCCGCTCTTCGGTCATTCCGCTTCTCCTTTCGGCGGTTCTGGAAGCGGCATCCAGTGAGTAATCCGTTCTCTTAACCTCTCTGTAAATGGATAAAACTCATTCAACAGCGACCATCCAACATCCGATGAAAACAGCAATGACGGCAACGGATTGTACCACGCTAACAGCACAAAATCACAAGCGTTTACATCATCTTCACCGTGGATGGTTACAAGGTATTCTCCTGCTTCGTCCGGCAACCTATCCTTTACGCTTATCCATTCGTTCATTTCGCATCATCCTTTCTCTGATAGCAATTCAGTAGCGTGTCTGTCGGATCGCAGAAGCAGCAGGGCTTTCCGTCCGCAGCGCTCGGCGGGTAGTGGATGCAGGATTCGCAGTCGTTCATTCCGCACCGTCCATTCGTGCGCCGCAGTTGGGGCAGAAATCACACTTACGGTTGTTCCACATATCGCAGCACGTTGATACATACCCCTCGGCAACAGTCGTTCCGCTTCGATAGTGCGTTACCCACCGCCCATGCCGCACCTGGGCTACATCGGCGGCGGCAACTCGAAGAACATCATGCACCGCAAGCGCCAGCAGTCGATTTTGGGCAACGCTGTTATTTGGGCCGTACTGCCTCTGTATCGCCTTAATCGCCACTTTCCGTTCGATATATTCAGCCATTGTCATCGCCTCCGAACTTCATAAAGCATCCCCAAAAGGTGCCCATCTTTTTGCCTGAGCGGTGGCCAAACAGCGGACGTTCTCCGATAGCGTCCCACACTTTTGCAGCCGGGATCTCGTGTTCGCTCCACTTAAAGATCAGAACCCCATCCGGTTTTAAAACACGCATACACTCCTTGAACCCGTCATGAAGCATCTGTGGCCAATCCTTGCCGAGCTTCCCGTATTTCTTGAATGTCCAGCTATTTTCGCTGACATGAGCCAGATGCGGTGGATCAAACACGACAAGCGAAAATGAGTTGTTTGGGAACGGAAGGTCCGTAAAGTCCGCCACCACATCGGGATGTACGATGCATTTTCTTTCGCTGTCATGCTGAGTTGATTTCCAGAGGCCAGTATATTCCTCGTCTCTTCGGTCACAATAGACAGCCGCAGGATGCTGCTTGTCAAACCAGATCGTTCGGCTTCCACAAGTTACATCGAGAATTTTCTTATCCATTGTCATCGCCTCCGTCCGTCCGCACTTCTTTTTCAAGCGTTGCGTCAATAACTTCAATAGCGTCGAGAATGCCGCAGCTTACGCTTTTGTCGGTGTCAAAGACAGCGCCCTCGATGAAGCCTAACATGCGCTGAATCGTTGAAAAGTCTTTGTGTGTCATGGTGTTTTCTCCTCATAGTTGTCTTTAATGCCGTGATTTCTCCGGCAGCAGGAGCACTTCTGGTGACGCTTGCCGAGCCATTTGCAGTTGTCGCAGGAAAGCGCGTCCTCTTCGAGCATCCGCAGCCAGTCACAGTCTGCCGGTTCGCAAGGATCGTCTTGGTAGAGCTCGTTGCATAATTCACAGATGATCGTCCGCGCTGTTTTAATTTTCGTGTATTCAGACATTGTCAGCCCTCCTATGTCAGCTCCTTTTCGTATTTGCAGAATGTCATGTCGCAGTCCTTCCTGTCCGCGCACACGCTGCACCCGTGCGCTTTGGAGAAACGGAAAAACTCTGCGGCGGTTCTTGTTGGGTAAACTTTGCGGACGGCGGGTTTTTCGCTTTTCGGCTTCCTGACTTCCACAGGCGCTTTTTTCGGCTTTCTGCCCTGCCTCATGTGTTCGGCTCTTGCCGCTCTCACTTCGTTTGCGAGACAGCCGCAGGATCGCGTTTGCCCGTAAATGATGTTGTTCTGCATGACAGTTTTTTCCGTTCCGCAGTCGCACCGGACGCGCCAGAAAATAAAGCCCTTTCTGTCCGGCACATCGGCAAGGCCGAGAACGACGAGCCGCCCGAACCGCTGACCTGTCAGGTCTTTTCTCGGTCGCGCTTTCCGAGCTTCCCTCGCCTTTTCGAGCTTTGCCCGCGAAGCTTCGGAGTTCAGGCAGCCGCAGGATCTCGTTTTTCCGCTCCGCAGGGAATACCCGGCGGCAACCTTTTCTTTTCCGCAATCGCATTTGCAGAGCCAGTGCACACCGTCGTGCTCGGAGTGGTCGTATCGTATGACCGTCAGGCGTCCGAAGCGCTGCCCGGTCAGGTCAATTCGTTTCATCCGAGCCTCCGCTTGGCGTAGAGTGCCATGAGTAAAGATTCCGCCATTCCGTCATGCTCCTTGCGGCAGCCAGGCGGGATGAGATCCACGCCGGGGAAGAGCCGCTTGCAGACCTCGATGGACGTGTTCTTGTCCGCCGTGACGGAAAATTCCTTCTTCCACTTCTGAGGGCGGACGAGCTCATAGGGGATCTCGTATGCTTCGAGCATCCCTTGCAGCCAGCCGAAGCCCTCGCCGAAGTGGAACATAGAGGTCACTCCCTGCCCCGGCATGGCGCTGACGTGCTCCAGGCAGCACACCGCCTTTTCTCCGCGCAGGTCGGACAGGATGCAGCGGTATGTGTCTCGGTCATACCGGAACGTCTGGACTTCTTCCCCTTGCAGAATGGCAAGGCCGCCGTTCTTGCCGGGGTCTATACCGATGTAAATCATCGGGTATCACCTCCACATTGTTCGGCCATTGCCTCCGCAATGCCGAAAAATGTTCTTGATCGCTCTATCGCGTCTTTCCCACGCCGAGCCGCGCCGTATTTGGTTTTATCTTTTCGCCCCGTCCCTGATGGGACAAAAGGCGATATGGGCGTCACGATATTAGTCGGGGTCAGCGACGGGAGCCCACGCAGCCACAGCCGCGTTTTCTTGGTATACGGATGACCGAATTGCCACGGCTGGATTTCCTGCGTATACTCCGGCATATCAAACACCCTCGAAGAGACCGGATTCTCGACAGCAACGCGCGGAATATCCGTTTTCAAAAAAGTCATGAAAAACTCTTTTGCTTCCAGCCCAAGGCGATATCGCACTTTGTCAAGTTGTCCTTTTTTCGGATAAAGCCGACATGCTGCAGCGTTGGACAAGTAAGTGCAAGGTGGATGAGCGATCAACAAGTCCCACCGCCCAACGTCATGCGTCTTTCCGTCCGCCGTGGTAATTACACCGCCTTTAATAGCTTCCAGGGCGTCGCCGAGAATGTGCCATTCGGGATGCCCGCCGGACGGCTCCTGAATATCGCAGCTATAGGACTCATGGCCGCGCTTGCGGAAAGCGATACAAACCCGCTGCGATTCTTCGCAGGCAATCAGGACTTTCATTCTTCCGCCTCTACGATCTCGCCGTTGCGGAGGGTGTAGAACACATCCGCTTTGATGATCTCGCCGTCCACCTGATATGATTTCACGCAGATGCAGGGGTATCCCTCTCCGTCCCATTTGCCATACTCGGCGAGCGTACACCATGTACCAACGGGAGCCTTGATCTTCCCACGCTTGCCGACAGCCGCCGCTACACCGTAGACATTCTCGATCACAATTCTTGCGTCATCGCCGGAACTGCCGATCTTCGCGTATCTGCCAGAACTGCCGATCTGCGCGGCATCGCCGGAACTGCCGATCTTCGCGGCATAGCCAGAACTGCCGATCTGCGCGGCATCGCCGGAACTGCCGATCT
>ERZ1034678.179-NODE-179-length-35972-cov-20.194560_pt1 | contig 35972 bp, 23 predicted proteins | sample MGYA00520640_ERZ1034678 | MGnify/ENA primary metagenome ERZ1034678 (study PRJEB33766, sample SAMN09781767) | gut metagenome | biome: gut microbiome | host: Homo sapiens | place: Madagascar | study: EMG produced TPA metagenomics assembly of the PRJNA485056 data...
ACAATCTGTTTAACCGCAAAGACTACGAAGTTTCGCTTTATCAAAGAGCCAATTTCCAATACTACCGCGTACCGCTGCGTGGTCGTGAGTTTATGATTTCGCTACGACTTAAATATTAAGATAAAGGCCTATTTAACCCAAATCGGTCATTAGGATTTCTCTGTGTCGTACGGCAAAGAGAAATCCTTTAATTTTTGTTGCAAAATTCTTTACTTTCATATATCCATTATTTACAAATTACTATTTGACAAGATTGCCTTTGAAGGGTTCTTTATTATATGACCACTCCATAGGCATTCTTTATATATTCATTTATTTCTGCCCTTGTTTGAAGTGACATTATATATTTCTTTTGTTCTTCCGTAAAAGGATAGAGTCCAAAGTTTTTTACATAATTTTTTGCATAAGAATAATAGCCTGTAGAGTATGGTTTACTTGTGTTCCTCATATAATAGTCGAACACACTTGACTCCAATACTCTCTTTAGAAACAACAATTCCAATTCAGACTCATTATAGATAGCATAACCACAATATATCATCATATTTTTTTGTGGGGCATAGACAAAATGTGGTACATCGCTCATATATGGGAACAGAAGTTTGCGACCCTTGTCTGCTATAGCTTGTGTACGTCCAAAAGCATACCATGCGCCATAGTCACCCTCTCCTTTGTCACGAGCATCAAGTATGTCACGGAATGAACACAAATACTTGTATGTGTAAGGATATTGGTTTATGAAACTATCTTCATTTATTACATTGTTATCGGAATCATAGGGATATATTATTTTTTCCTCTTTCTTTGGAATATCAGTCTCCTCCTTGAGAATGTTAGGTTTAATAATGTCCCTGCATACGCTCTTTTCTATTTTGTATTCTGTTCCATTCTTCAAAATATAATAATATGCAGCATCAGTCTTTAACGGCTTAAAGATGAAAACGTCATTTGCCAATGTTGCAATACCATTCTTAATTACATATTTATTTCCAAGATGTTCTCCTGCATTTTCTATCAAATGTATATTCCTTAAGATTTCTTTTTTATTGAGATTCCATCCTTTCACGTTATCTAGAATAGCATAGTCAATACTACTATATTCAAACTCTTTCAACTGTTGCACATCTTCAACACAAGCCTTTGTGTAATGAATTGATTCACTATAGATTTTCGACATGAATGCCAAGCATGTATATGCCAATTTCTTTTTGAAAACCAGTTGTTCGCCAAAGTCTATCAATCTGAGGGATAGTTTATTTTCGCTTATATATTTACGCAAAGACCTTGCATTTACACTCTTAAAAAAAGTATTTACCGTTATATACCCCAACAACCCTTCATCATTGAGAAGTGACATACCTATTTCAAAGAATGGTATGTACAAATCAGCGTTTCCGCCCTTAGACGTATTCCACAATGACAAATATTGTTTGCTTTCATTGCTTATATGCTTAGACCTTACATATGGTGGATTGCCAATAATTATGTCAAGTCCATTATTGGATTGTACATCATTCCATGACTTAAAGTTATACGCCAATGTGTCACCACAAAACAAGTTGAAATCGTCTTCGCTTAGGACCTCACCGTTTTGTAGAGCAACAAGAGACAATAAAATCTTGGCTCTTCCTATACTTGCCTTGCTTATGTCTATTCCATAGAGATGATGTATTATACTCTTATATGAAAAATTTGTCTTAGTATGGATTTGTTCCATTAAGGTGTATAAAAATGCTCCGCATCCACAAGAGACATCGGCACACAGGCATTTTTCAACGGGTTTCTTTGTAGATTCAAGAACTTGCTTTACAACATAATCGCGAATAAACTTAGGTGTGTACACAGCCCCATTTGTTGTTTTCTCTGATTCTGATATGGCAAGTTCAAAGATGCCTATGACATCTTCTATCGTACAACCTTGGCTCAAAATGTCAACATCCTCGTTTAGTGTTTCTTGTGCATTTACTATGTATGAGGCCAAAAAGCCATCAGGAATGGTCAAATTGTTTGCTCTAACGTATGCGGAAACAACGAGTTTGTCTAATGCAAGTTCGTCATCCGAGTATTTCTTTATCAGTAAATTAATTCTCTTGTCCATATGGGTTGCGGTCTTTTCGTAATACGGAATACAAAATGGCTTTATCTTCTTTGCTTTTTATGCCATAGAGTTTCAAACATGTATCATCAAGTTGTTGCCAAAGTTCTTTTAGCGACAATTCTAATCCTGATGTTTGTAAACCTGCACTTTTCTTCAGTTGCTCATTGATTTGCTCTATACGCTTCGCAATAGAAGCAAGTTTGACAATGTTCTTTCCACATTTTTCAAAAGCCTTGCATGGAACAGGAACATGATCGAGGAACTGCTTGTTAAACTTGTAATATCCTCCACTCTGTGGGTTAGCCAAAGTTCGAGCCAACGTATTGAATATGGTTGAACTGATAATAGCAGCAAGTGCATACAGGCGTGTTTCGTTTGGATTCTCTATTTGAATAAAGAACATATTTGCATTGTCGCAATATACATACTTATCCAATATAACTGATGCTTGCGGATATTGCGCAGTCATAGGTACGCATATTTTAGGATATACTGCACCATGATTGTTAGCTCTCGTATACAGATGCCAATGTTCATCAGAATTATACGCATCATTCTTTTGTGGCAAGGTCTGAACGTTTTTACATATAGTTTCCTTATGCTTGTTCAGATAAGCACCAGCCTTTGGGTATAACCTTGCGAATTCTGAAAACTCAATTTCTTTTACTTCCCCATTGTCTGTTACAGAATATGGGAAAAGAGCGAATGTAGTATATTCGCGTTTGGTGAGTGGAGCAAATTGCTCATTACACAGAAGTGGCTTACAGGCGTCGTATTCTATGACTACATTTTCATCTATTTTGGAATGTCCTTTTATTAGTCCATCGGAAATTTCATCTACGACTATTTGGAAAGCATCATTCCATAATACTTGCACACCGACTTTCACATTACAGATATCTTTCAATGTACCAAGTCCTTGCCTCAACCTCGTTCTGAGACAATTCATCTGATAGGTATCAAAATTCCAAGGCATTTCAGTCAACATATTTGCAGGCATCAACCGATTCCTCTCCGTATGTACAGAATTCATATACCACAAATGTTCATTGTTCTTTGTGTTTCTGTCACATACAAGAATGGCTACATAAGTAATTCTTCCTGCAAACAAGTTGTTTTCATCATAGTCATAGACTCCATTTACCATAAAATTGTCCGCATCAGTTAAGAACTGGCGTATGCCTTTTCCGTATAAATCCTTGAAAAAACGTTTTTGAATTATGTATCCCAAGCGACCTTTGTTGTTTAAGAGATTTATGCCTTTCTCTATAAAAGGTATGGCTAAGTCTATCTTCCCGTTTCTACTTGAACGGTATGTTTTCTTTATGTATGAAGCCATTGAAGGCAATGCCACATTATAATTCTTAACTTCCACATAAGGCGGATTGCCAACAATACAGTCAAAGCCTCCATGTTCGAACACTTTTGGGTACGAAGTTTCCCAATCAAATGCGTTTGTCATTTGCAATTCGCCTAAGTTTTTAGAAATTCCAGGGCATATCGTCTCTATATCTGCTGCAACTAAGGAATTGCCACACTTTATATTGCTTCCAACCCCTTTCAATATCTGCGAGCCAAGAATTCCTACGGCATCAAAGTCTTTCGGAGCATAATCGTCTACAATCTTTAGTGACAATGAAAGTTTTGCAACCTCCACTGCCTCGGGATTAATGTCCACTCCATATAGACAGTTGTTGACAATAGCCTTCCGACCTTTTATCGTCAATTTCTTTTTGCCATTAATATTAACGCAATAATCACTTTGTATATCACAGCCTTCGTTTATTTTTTCTTCCAGGGTTTTTGCCATATAGTCATAAACGCCAGCCAAGAACACTCCACTGCCACACGCGATGTCTGCTATTTTAAGATTTAGCAACTCGTCAATTCCAAGGTTTTTCATATATGTGTCAGGCATCGTTAAACCTATAACCTGACTTACCAGTTTTTCTGGAGTTGTTACTGCTCCATTACTTTTCTTGAATTCCGATTTTAGTTCATCAGACACATCACCGTCATTGACAACAAGCTGATAGCCAAGAAACAAATCGTACATATCGCTTAATGACTTGAGTGGTATTACATCAAACCTATATGGTGATGGGTAATATAATGTCCTTACAAAATCGACAAGGACTTCATTGTCTATTGCCAGGCGTTGCAAAGGTTGTATCTTCTTGAACATTGGGCCATCATAGTGGTCATAAAAGTCTGCATACGAACTTGCTTTGAATTCATCCCAAAAGTTTGTTTTGGCAATCTTATACAGCAACCCCTGTTCCTCCAATCCTCTTGCTTCACATACTCGGATGAACAAAATTCGGTCAATGATTGTCTGCACATAGAAGCTAAGAGTGTCTGTAGATTCTATATGGTTTGCTGCAATAATTGCTTTAGCTAAACTCTTGCGAAATTGTCCCAACAATTTAGCAAACTTTTCATCCAACGTATTTCCTTTCTTATTTACGAATTTTACATTTCTTGATATAACATTCGCTTTAAATAAAAAGGTTTCAAGTACATCAAAGTTGTCAACATACTGATTATATGTGAAAATATATTTTCTTGCGACGTTAGCGTCGTCATTGACATACGGCATGGCAGAACAGTCGTATATTGCCAACTGTTCAAAATTTGTTACAATAGAGAAAGGGGCACTTATTGACCACCCATAAGACCTTATCTGAAATGCAGCATCTTTATCTTCTGCAATATTTACCGCAAGACTTTTAGCATCTACAAAAGATAATTTTACCGTACCATTAACCAAAGTATAGTCTGGTCGTGTATTCGTTGAGCCTATTTCTTGGAGCTTTTCCTTTTCTGCTTTGCCTAAAGTGTGCTCTGTCAAAACTTGATGAGTGTTTTGTACATTCCAACCAAACAGAGACAACAATTCATCTATCCACGTTCTCATTGTTGCCTCTGATGCTCCTTGAAGCTGTCCACTATCTTTCGCTTTTTGGTATCTTGACACCAAATTTTGTAATTTGTCTTTTATGGTCATCCTTAATTCCGCAACACTATTATAAATTAAACTTTTTAAGCACCTGAGCAACAAAAAGTTTTTGGACAAGCCAAGCAACAGAGCCGAGCGCCCAGGATTTTGCCATGTCAGAAATTTCACTTATCTTAGTGTTGCAAAAATAAACAAGCAAAACTCTAATATGGCATGGCGAAGATACAAATTAAATCTGAGAAACTCACTCCTTTGGTAGGAATATTTTCGGGTAATGGAGCAATTTTTCCGAATACGGATTTTTCTGATTTATCTGATTATCAGATGAATCTCTATTCATTCCCTCTTGATTTTCCGAATACGGATTTTTCTGATTTAACTGATTATCAGATGAATCAGATGAATCTCTATTCATTTCAGCTTGTTTTTTCGAATAAGGATTTTTCTGATTTAACTGATTATCAGAAGAATCAGATGAATCTCTATTCATTTCCTCTTGTTTTTTCGAATACGGATTTTTCTGATTTATCTGATTATCAGAAGAATCAGATGAATCTATATTCATTTCCTCAATTAGACTCCACATCGTCATCTGTAATCTACTTGACCTTTGGTTTAAGTTTAGATCGTTCCATTTCATGGCATGTTTTCTCGCCATGGCAGAGCTTAAGTAAACTTAGCTCTGCTCATCTGGCTTAACGAAAACCTTCGGTTATCAGTATAGCGAAATTATTTGGTTCATCCGATATTTGGAGTGATAGAATTGTAAATTGCAGTTTTATCGGGGAGAGGCTCTTGTACTTGTGTCTCCTTTGCTTGTAGTTCCCACAGAACGCACAGACCACACAGAAGCCTAGGGCCTAAGGTTTTGGAATCCACAGAGCGTATAGACGCTGCGCGTCATACGACAGAAGGCACAGAATTGATTGCTTGTGTAGCGTCGCCGAGGTTAAGCATGGTTCGCTGCCTATGGTGGCGCAAGCAATCATTTCTGTGGATTCTTGCATCGCGAAGCGTAGGCCATTCTGTGGATTCGAAAAGCTTAAGCCCGTAGGCTTCTGTGTGGTCTGTGCATTCTGTGGGAACTACATACAAAAGAACTACAAGTAAAATTATACGTTCATTATACGAGCTATAAATTATACGTCCATTACACCAACATCAAGATACCAACCTCCACGATAAACTCCAGATTGTATCACTCCAAATATCGGATGAACCCAAAAACAATAATGGCGCAAACCTTTATGCTGATATGCAGCCTAATGGTTTGCGCCACTTATTATATTATAAGGTGTCAGCTTACAGCAGTTCGTCGAACTTTGCCTTGAGGTCGCCCTCTGTAATGGCACCTACATGCTTGCCTACGAGTTCGCCACCCTTAAAGAAGAGCAATGTAGGGATATTGCGTACACGATACTCTGCAGCTACATCGTCGTTCTCCTCAACGTCGCACTTACCTACAACTATCTTGCCGTCGTATTCCTCGGCAAGTTTCGACACGATAGGAGCTATCATGCGGCAAGGACCACACCATGTTGCCCAGAGGTCTACCACCAATGGCAGAGAGCCATTCTTATACTGCTCGATGTTCTCGTTTGTGATTGTTACTTCCATTTTTTCTAAATTTTATTGGGTTTATTATTTATTGTTATATATATCGCTAATGATTTATCAATAATGCAAAGCTGATATTTTTTTAATATCAAAGTCTGTGCCAAACACTTGCAACAGCGCCTCCTGCTGTTAGTTAATTGCATAGCGCACACTTTGGTGTTCGCCTACTTGCTTGTCCATCTCGTCGAGGAATGTCAGTAGTTTCTTGTTGACATCCACCGCAACATTGCGACAGAACATCTCGATATTGGTGTTGTGCTCGATATCATGAATGTTAAAGTAAAGCGGCACCTGCCCCGTATTGCTGCGCAACATCGTCTCGAGGTCGGTCATGCACGAGTCGGCAAACAAGGTAGAGTCGATGTATATGGTAAACTTGTCTATCGACTTGTCCTTTACATCGCTTAAGAACTCTATCTTCTTTATCACCAAATCATAGGCGTCGGGGTTGTTGCGGAAGCGTTGCTGACATTTTGCTGTGATGTAGACGGGATATTCCTCTTGCAACATACTCTGCCATTTTGTCCACTCCTCACCAAATAGAGCTATCTCGCCAGCGCCTTCAAAGTCTTCGATAGTGACAATACCGAAGGGTTTATTGGTCTTGGTCCAACGCGACGACACGGATGTAACGATGCCGCCAAACGACAGTTCCTCAAACTTAGACAGTTCTTTTTTGTCCATCTCGCGCCCTATTTGCGTACACTTAAGGTTGCACATATGGTTAAGCACTACGGCATAATCGTCAAGCGGATGCGCAGAAAGATAGATGCCTACAAGTTCGCGTTCCTTCTTAAGCAGTTCCATTGTGCTCCAAGGCTCAACTGTTGGTATTGGCGGAGTTGTTATCTCCACGCCCCCCATATCGCCAAATAGCGAGTTCTGCATAGACGACTGTTCCGACTGATATACCTGTCCGTATCTTAGAAGAGTTTCTACAAATGTGTCGCCCTTGGCATTAAGGCCGAAGTATTGCTCGCGACGTATGCCAAACGAATCGAATCCACCACTAAGGGCTAACGACTCCATTGCCTTACGGTTAACGGCTGAAAGGTTGACACGCTGAACAAAGTCGAAGATGTCTTTATAAGGTCCATTCTTCTCGCGCTCGGCTATAATGTTGACAGCAGCAGCATCGCCCATGCCTTTGATAGCAGATAGGCCGAATCGCACCTCACCCTTCTTGTTGGCCGAGAACTTGCGCTGACTCTCGTTGACATCGGGTCCAAGACACGGAATACCCATAGACTGGCACTCAGACATTAGCTTTGTAATCTTCGTTATGTCGCTAATGCATCGGCTCATATTGCCCGCCATGAATTCGGCAGGATAATGTGCCTTGAGATAGGCTGTCTGGTATGCCACCCACGAATAGCATGTGGCGTGCGACTTGTTGAAAGCGTACGAAGCAAACTTCTCCCAGTCGGCCCATATCTTCTCAAGTACTTTCGGGTCGTGTCCGTTCTTCTTTCCGCCCTCAATGAATTTTGGCTTCATTGCATCAACAATGGCCTTCTTCTTCTTACCCATAGCCTTACGCAAAGCATCCGATTCGCCTCGGGTGAAGTTGGCAAGTTGTCGCGACAGAAGCATCACCTGCTCCTGGTACACAGTAATGCCATAGGTGTCCTTGAGGTATTTCTCCATGCAAGGGATGTCGTACTTAATCTCTTCCTTGCCATTCTTACGGGCAATGAACGAGGGGATGTAATCCATAGGTCCCGGACGATAAAGGGCGTTCATGGCTATAAGGTCCTCGAAGACAGTAGGCCTTAGTTCGCGCAGATACTTCTGCATTCCAGCCGACTCAAACTGGAATGTACCTATTGTACGTCCCTCCTGATACAGCTTGTATGTAAGTTCGTCGTCGATAGGAATCGTGTCAAGGTCTAATGTGAAGCCTTGTGTCAGACGGATGTTCTCTACAGTCTCTTTCATGATAGAGAGAGTAGACAGTCCGAGGAAGTCCATCTTGATAAGACCAGTCTCCTCGATAACATGTCCGTCGTACTGAGTTGCAAGCAACTTGTGTCCTGGGTCGCTCTTGTCCTCGGCTGTAGATACAGGCACCCACTCGCTTATTGCATCGCGGCAAATAATAGTACCACACGCATGGATACCCGTACCACGCACGGTACCCTCAAGCATCTTGGCATATTTAATAGTATTTGCCAACAACGGGTTGGCACTTGCCTCGGCATCGCGCAATTCGGGTACACACTTGATGGCATTAGGAAGATTCATCTTCAGACCATCAGGTAGTTTGTCGGGGATTGCCTTACACAAACGGTTGCTGATATCAAGCGGCAACTTCTCCACACGGGCTACGTCCTTAATGGAGTTCTTTGTAGCCATAGTACCATAAGTAATAATGTGTGCCACCTTATCGTGTCCGTACTTATCCTCTACCCATTCCAGCACCTTGCCACGTCCATCATCGTCGAAGTCGGTATCGATATCAGGAAGGGAGATACGGTCTGGGTTAAGGAAACGTTCGAACAGCAAGTCGTACTTAATAGGGTCTATCTTTGTAATACCAAGACAATAAGCCACTACCGAACCGGCAGCCGAACCACGTCCAGGTCCTACCATAACGCCAAGTTCATCACGTGCCGAGTTGATAAAGTCTTGCACAATAAGGAAGTAGCCTGGGAAACCCATGGTCTTCATAATATGCAACTCAAACTTTATACGCTCGTGCACCTCGTCGGTAAGCGGGTCGCCATAAAGTTTCTTTGCTCCATCGTAGGCAAGTTTGGCAAGATAGTCGGCCTCGAACTTTATTCTATACAGCTTGTCAAGTCCGCCAAGCTTCTTTATTTTCTTCTCGGCATCCTCGTGCGACATAATCTCGTTGCCATTCTCGTCGGTAGTAAACTCGCGGAACAATTGCTCTGGAGATATGCGCTTACGGGTTTCTTCCTCGGTGCCAAACTCCTTAGGAATGGGGAAGAACGGCATGATAGGTGCATGGTCGATGGAATAAAATTCCACCTTGTCCAATATCTCAAGAGTGTTACTCAAGGCTTCGGGCACATCAGAGAAGATAGCGTTCATCTCCTCACGTGTCTTAAACCACTCTTGCTTTGAGTATAGCATACGGTTAGGATCGTCAAGATCCTTACCAGTAGCAAGACATAGAAGATGGTCGTGAGCCTCAGCATTTTCCTGGTCAACAAAGTGGCAGTCGTTGGTACATACAAGCTTTATGCCGTACTCATGCGCAAGACTGATAAGTTCCTTATTGGCTCGCTGCTGCAAAGGGAAGGTTTCGCGGTTGGCACGCTGATGAGGGTCTTTCACCTCATGTCGTTGAAGCTCCAGATAATAATCGTCACCAAATACACGCTTATACCACTCCAAAGCCTCGCGTGCTCCAGCCATATCGCCCTTTAATATCTTTGAGGGAACCTCGCCTGCAATACAAGCCGAGCATACAATAAGGTCTTCATGATACTTCTCCAAGTCCTCACGGTCGGTACGTGGTCGCATATAATAGCCGTCTACCCAAGCACGCGAAACAAGCTTGATAAGATTCTTGTAGCCTTTATAGTTCTTGGCAAGAACAATGAGGTGATAGCCACCCATGTCTCCCTTCTCCTTAACGCGGTCTGACTTGCGGCGGTGTGCCACGTACATCTCGCATCCAAAGATAGGCTTGAAAGGTTCTTTGCCCTCATCCTTCAGCTTGCCGTTAATCTTATTGCAGTAGTTGTACAGCTCTTTTACGCCAAACATGTTGCCGTGATCGGTAATGGCCATACCGCGCATGCCGTTGGCCACAGCCTTGTCTACAATCTTCTGCACGGGCGATTGTCCGTCAAGAATGGAATAGTAGGTGTGAACGTGTAGATGAATAAAATCTTCCATGTAGTGCGAAAACTTCTTTTTTTTGTTTTGAAGTACAAAGATACAGAAAGTTATTGAAATATCTAACAATTTATAAGTAACATGATATGAATATTGTACGTAGCAGTGAAGAAACATTAAAAAATTTGTCATTTCCATAAAAAACAGCTACCTTTGCACAGATATCTCGTGTCCATGCAACATAAGTAAAAAATAAACTTGTTACCACGACACATAATTAAAGAATTAATACGAAAATCAAAACAAGCCTAACCCCACTAAATCAACAAATGATCAAAAGAATTAAGAAACTAAAGAAAATACGTCTTCACCGTGAAGGCACAGACACTCTCGTATATGGCTTCATCGCAATTGCTGCCATAGCCTTACTGCTTTGGCGCTTTTTGGACAACAAGGCTCCTTTCTGGTGCTTTACTGCCGTTATGGGTACTGTCTACTGCATTGTTATCAACTTCTTCCGCTGCCCTATCCGCTACTTTCCGCAAGAAGACACCGACAAGATTGTTGTTGCACCTGCCGATGGACGAGTTGTAGTAATTGAGGAAGTGGACGAGGATACTTACTTCCACGAGCGTCGTATTATGGTGAGCATCTTCATGAGCCTATTCAACGTACACGCCAATTGGTTCCCAGTTGACGGAAAGGTTAAGTTGGTGGCACACCACAACGGAAACTTCCACAAGGCTTGGTTGCCAAAGGCAAGCGAGGAGAACGAACATGCCGACGTGATAATAACAACATCCGAAGGCACAGACATTCTATGCAGACAGATAGCAGGTGCTGTGGCACGACGCATTGTAACATATGCCAAGGAAGGTGAAGAATGTTATATCGACGAGCATCTCGGATTTATCAAGTTCGGCTCACGTGTAGACGTGTACCTGCCATTAGGCACTGAGATATGCGTAAAAATGGGTCAAGCTACCACTGGCGACCAGACTGTTATAGCAAAGCTTAAGTAAAAGATACAGCCGAAACAGCAATAATATATCGTAACAAATAACACGAAATTCGAATTATGGCAAACTTAATAACTCGCAACATACCAAACACCCTCACCTGTTGCAATCTCATATCAGGATGCATAGCAACAGTCTTTGCACTTTGCGGAGACACAAAGCTTGCCCTATTATGGATTGTTATGGGCGCCGTATTCGACTTCTTCGACGGCATGAGCGCACGTCTCTTTAGTGTTAGCTCGCCTATCGGTAAGGAGCTTGACTCTCTTGCCGACGACGTAACCTTTGGTGTTGCGCCGGCAGCAATTGTTTTCAACCAGCTATCCATATTAGAGTATCCATCGGTACTTGCACCCATAAGCGCATATGTGCCCTACTTTGCCTTCGTAATGGCGGCATTCTCGGCAATACGCCTTGCCAAGTTTAACCTTGACACCAGACAGACTACCTCGTTCATTGGACTGCCTACTCCAGCCAACGCACTCTTTTGGGGTTCGCTGCTTGTATCGCAGAGCGATTTTATTGAATCGTCTCCGCTAATGATCCCAGCCTTATTGGTTATGGTTTGCATCAGCAGTTGGCTTATGGTATCAGAGATTCCGATGTTCGCCTTAAAGTTTAAGCAATGGGGATGGAAGGGCAACGAGCTACGCTACTCGTTCATCATCTTCTCTGTACTAATGATAGTATGGCTGGGGTTACTTGAGAGTTTTTGGGTAATCATAGCTTGGTATTTCATCATCTCTTGCATTGACGACTTGATTGTCGCAAGCAAGAAAAAATAAAAAATGGCATAGTGTTTGTCCATATAAACATAGCAAGCAATTATCAACCATTTAAAGAAACAACTAAGGCAAAATATGTTATGGCTATATTCGGACTACTCTTAAAATCAATATTCCTCGTAGCTCTGCTCGTGGCAGTATTCATCATTGGCGTAATGGTATATATGTATATGCGCGTCAAGCAAATGGCTCGCCACTTTACGGCACAAGGCAAAGCTGCCAACGGGGCTTCGGCTGGCAGACGTACGACATCTGCTGGCAATGGTTCGACATGGAGCAATTCATCATCAACCAATAACAGCCGTACAACGGGCGGTTCAAGAACTACAACTGACAGTTCGCAAACATCCGACGTCTATGAAGAACTCTACGACGAGCGCCCTACACAACAGGCAAACCGCAAGATATTCGGCAAGGACGAGGGCGACTATGTAGACTTTGAAGAGGTTTAATTGTTTATTTTTATCTGCCATCTGCAACCTTTATCAAGAAAGCGTTGTAATGTGTGCTGATATATATATAAATGATTGCAGGGTTGCAAATGAGGCTGTATATAGCGCTTCATTTGCAACCTTTCTTTTATTCCTTGGGGTCGTACAATTTATGGTTTTACGGATATGTATCTACAACAAAATACCTACATTTCGGTATTGCGAAAAACACAAAACTATGATACCTTTGTTCATTGAAATACAACGAGTTATATTGTTAAACCGACAAGTTGTCAAGCAATGAGGAATGCAATAACATTATTACTTTTTTTGATAATATCGGCAGCAGCAACGGCCAACGACGGACGATTCAGAGTATCAGGACGTGTACTCGACGACCACACTACGCAACCACTTTCGTACGCCATTGTTAAGGTATTAAATCTTGAGCTGTGGGCAACAACCGATGCCAACGGCATATTCTGCATTGAGAATGTGCCCCAAGGACCAACCGCTATTGAGGTAAGGACTTTGGGATATATCACCAGAACCTTACAATTCAACCTTAACCACAACACCGACCTTAAGAATATCCGACTTAAAGAAGAGAATCTTAGTATTCCAGGCGTAGAGGTTACAGCACGCAAGAGATCGACAATAGGAACCACAACCTATTCTATCGACCGTACAACACTCGACCACTCGCAGGCCCTATCGCTTAACGACATTATGTCGCTGTTGCCTGGCGGACAGACCGTAAATTCAACACTTATGGACGACTCGCGTATGGCACTGCGCTCAAATTCGGGCGAAAGAGGCAACGCTGCATTCGGCACAGCTATCGAGATAGACGGGGTGCGCCTTAACAACAACGCAAGCATGAGCGAGACACAGTCGGCATCAACCCGCAACATATCCACATCCAACATCGAAAGCGTTGAGGTGATAGCCGGAATACCCGGTGTTGAGTATGGCGACATTAGCAACGGCGTGGTTAAGGTCAATACCCGCCGCGGACATACACCATGGATTGTGGAGGCATCCACTAATCCGTACACACGTCAGGTGGCGCTTAGCAAGGGCTTGGCATTGGGACACAACGCAGGTACACTAAACTTCTCGGTTGAGCACGCACGCTCCTTCACCGATATTGCATCGCCACATACCGCTTATAGCCGCAACATCATGTCGGCTACATACAATAAGGTATTCAGGCTAAAAGGCTCGAGCCTTAACCTTACCGCAGGGATTACTGGCAACATCGGTGGCTACAACTCAAAGGCAGACCCCGATGCTTTCCGCGACACCTACCAGCGCCAACGAGACAATCAGCTACGTGCCAATATACAAATAGACTGGCAGTGCAACACCCTACGCTCAGGAATATTCAATGTGGCTCTACAGGCTGCCTTCTCAACTGCAGACAGACGCTCAGAAAACTATACCAACACATCGTCCTCTTCTACCCAAGCCTACCTACATACCCTTACCGACGGCTATGCCATAGCCAAGGACTATGCCGACGGCATGGGCACGGGCAGCATAATACTTGGTCCGACGGGCTACTGGTATGTGCGCTCCTTCAACGACCAAAAGCCGCTGAGCCTGCAACTTAAGCTTAAGGGCGAATGGACACGGCGCATATTTGGAGCGGCAAACAAGCTTACATTGGGAGCCGAGTTCAACTCAACCCGCAACAACGGACAAGGCACTTATTACGACGATATGCGCCTGGCTCCCACATGGCGACCTTACGACTACAGCTCCCTTCCCACAATGCACAACCTTGCTGTATTTCTTGAGGAACGGCTTACGGTAGGTCCACTGATGATTGTTGGTGGACTGCGCGACGACATCACAATGATAAGCGGTTCCAACTACGGAACCGCAGCGAGCCTGTCGCCACGATTCAACATACGCTATAATATAATAAAAGGTAGAAAGGCGTCGCTCACGGCACATGCCGGATATGGCAAAAGCGTCAAGCTGCCTTCGTTCCAAGTGCTTTATCCAGCCGACACATATACCGACCGACTTGTGTTTACCCCTGGCTCCACTGCCGACGGCAAGGCATACTACGCCTACTACACCAATGTGCAACGTGCCATATACAACGACCGCCTTAAGTGGCAACACTCCAATCAGGTTGAGGCAGGCTTGGATGCAAGCATCGGCAAGACACGATTAAGCGTTTCGGCGTTCTGGAGTCGCACGTACAATCCATACCAAACTTTGAATGTGTATACTCCTTTTGCCTACAACCAAACGTCGCAATCGGCTCTTGAGGGATGTGGTATTGCCGTCGCCGACCGCATATATAACGTCAACCCAACGACAGGTGTGGTAAGCGTAACGTCAGCCACCAACGGCAATACTGTTACTCTGCCCTATTCCACCCGTCATACGTACACCGCAAACCGACAGTATGTAAACGGATCGCCAGTGACACGATACGGATTGGAATGGGTAGCAGAGACGCCAATCATAAGCAACAGACACACTTTTGGACTGTCGTTGCGCCTTGACGGCAAATACTACCACTACCGCGGCATAGACAACACGCTTATAGCAGGCAGTCCCAACGGCATCGGCGACCAAGCCGAAGGCTCGAATGTACAACCACTGATAGGCTATTACGTTGGCAGCAACGTTACATCAGCATCCACAGCAAGCACACCTTCAGTAAGCAATGGCATACTGGACAAGGGATGCAGCCTCAACACCACCCTTACTGCTCGCATACCACGACTGCGACTAATAATGACTATGCGACTTGAGGCTACCTTGCTAAACTACCGACGCAACCTGTCGAGCAACCGCACAACCATTGCCCTTAATGAGGCTGGCGACATTACCGGTACAAAATACACGGGGCAGACCGACCATTATGTGGCTGTGTATCCCGAGTACTACTCTACATGGGACAATCCGTCGGAACGTATACCGTTTGCCGAGGCTCTGATGGCAGCCAAAGACAGCGACCCAAACCTGTACCGCCAACTGAGCAACTTGATAGTAAGAAGCAATACCGCCTACTACTTCAACCCGCAGGATGTGTCGGCATACTACTCTGCCAACTTCTCTGTAACCAAGGAGATTGGCCGCTGGGTTAGTCTGTCGTTCTATGCCAACAACTTTCTCAACAATATGGCATCCGTACGCAATTCGCAAACCGGACTAAAGACGTCGCTGTTCGACAGCGGATACATTCCAAGGTTCTACTACGGAGCGTCGGTAAGAGTGAAGCTGTAGGCTGCTGTAGATAATGATTCAGAATTTATCTGTTTAATATAATGATAATATGAACAATACAATAAAATATCCATTCGTACTTCTGCTTATGGTGCTAACCCTCTTGGCATCGTGCAGCTACGACGAGCATATAGACACCTACAACGTAGAGGTGCGGCTTAGCCAAAGCGTTGACGATGTAGCGGTGAAGATTACCAATGGCATTGGCAGCACCTTCGAGGCATCGACCGATGCCAACGGCATAGCCCGCTTCACGCTGCCAGCAGGCATATACAACATAAGCGCGTCGAAGGTAAGCGACGACGAATACTTCCGCCATGTGTGCAATGGTGCGCTGTCCGATATAATCATAGGCAGCACCAACACCTCTATTGAGCTACTTGTAAGTGTCACCACACTTCAGAAGGCCAACCCTATCCTTATAAAGGAACTGTATAACGGAGGTTGCCAGAAGGACGACGGCTCCGGCAAGTTTGCCATCGACAAGTGCATAATATTGTACAACAACTCGTCCGAGCCTGTATCGCTTGACAATGTGGGATTCGGTATCGTCGAGCCATACAATGCCGAGGCCAACACCCACTCCTTTCTCAATGGAGGCAAGCTCGACTATGCCGACAGCAACTGGATTCCAGCACTCAACGGCATCTGGTATTTCCAGCAAGGATGCACCATTGCACCCTACACCGAGCTTGTGGTAAACGTGCATGGCGCCATTGACAACACAACTACCTACAGCAACTCCATAAACTATGCCAACGCAGCCTACTACTGTATGTACGATGTGGAGGTCACAAGCAGCGATGGTGGCAAGTACAACAACACCCTGTATTATCCATCGCCAGCCGACGTTATCTCCACAGAACACTATCTCAAGGCGGTGAAGTATGGCAAGGGCAATGCTTGGGCTATGAGTCAGACTTCTCCAGCAGTGATAATGTTCCGCACCGAAGGCGTCACTCCAAAGCAATTCGGCGAGAATCCAGACAACATTATATACCCAACGGGCAAGGAGGGCAACATCGTGTATGCCTGTCTTAAGATGCCGCGCAGTTGGGTTATAGATGCAGTGGAGGTGTACAACGCCACTGCTCTTGCCAACTGCAAGAAACGCATAACGTCCGATCTTGATACCGGCTATGCCACCCTAACCGGAGGCTACGGCCACTCTTTAATAAGAAAGGTGGAAAAGACCGTTGACGGGCATGCCATATATCAAGACACTAACAATTCAACGAACGATTTTTATGAGGCCAATTATTGTTCTCTTCGTTAGTATGCTATGCCTACCGGCTATGGCACAACGCGACTTCAAGCTTACCGAGCAGCGCAACGTATGGCTTGCATCCGGCAATGCCGCTGCACTTACTACCTTCGGCGACAGCACCATATCGCAAGCCACCCTCGCCTATCGGCACGACGGAGGCAAGCTGCATACCATGTCGGAGGGCAAGAGAGAGGATGCCTACAGTGCCGATGTGCGCTCGTACTATAGACTGTCTGCCAAGGTCGTGGCTTATGGCAGCGCCACATACAACAGGCGTTATATGTCGGGCGCAGCCGGAAGTATGCTTATGCCAACACTTAAGCTTATGCCGTTCGACCTCGTAGAAGACACATACAGCAATGCCGGTGATAAGAGTATGGAGACATTCGGCATTGATGGAGCTGTAGGTTGGAATGTATGGCGCAATCTGGCGATTGGTGCACATATCGACTACACAGCCGGAACATACGCCAAGCAACGAGACCTACGCCACAGCAACACGCTTATGGATATGCACACCAGTCTGAATGCCTTCATGTCACTGCCACACAACAGTGGCATTGGTATAGGGATGGTGTACAGCCGCCGCACTGAGTCGATACAGTTTAAGACCTACGGCACCACCGACCAGATATACTACACGCTTATTGACTATGCCAACAATCATGGCGAGCGCGAGACCTTCGGCACAGAGGGATTCACAGACAGCAAGAACAAGTTGCCGCTGCTGTCCGAACACATTGGCATTAGCGCCCAAGCAAAATGCAACCGCATATTTGCCGACATAGCATATTCCCACCTCAACGGCTACTATGGACGTAAGTCGCAATACAGCGCATCGCACGAGCAGCACCATGGCGACAACCTCGCATTGCATCTGCGCTACGACATTATACAAAGGGCTGAGCGTCTGGTATGGATTGACCTAAGCATGACCACAGAACGTCTTACATCCGAACGCGAGAACTATCGACGTACAACAGCCACCAACGGCACATCTGCCATATACTACGAATACTTCGAGCCTACAAAGATGGCAGACAAGGCTCAGACATACGGCTCGGCGGCGCTCAACGCCTACTGGAAGCCATCGGGCAATATATACCTGTGGCACATCACGGGAGGCACCTACTACTGGACACGCCGCCAAACTGCCTACGTATACCCGGATATATACACCGCCTCGCACCACATCATAGCCCCGTTTGTCAGCGCCAGGCGCAGCCTTGCCACACGAGGCGGGTCGTTATGGTCGGCAGAGGCAGGTGGCACAGCCACAATGGGCAGCTACAGACAAGCAGCAGCCCACGCTGCCATTACCTACGAGATGCCCGTAAGAGGCACGTCCATACGTCCGTCCATATCTCTGAGGTACAACTTCCGTCAAGCCACCAACGGCGACAACAAAGGACAGACACGCAACACGCTATCCATAACGGCAGCGGCAACATTCTAAAAACAACTATAAAAATAAGAATATGAAGAAAATCTTTACACTCATCTTCGCTTGCGTAGCAACGATGACAGTTATGGCACAGAGCGATGGCTCTACAGTATCTAACAGCTGGGGACTTAAAGGTTCGGGTACACAGGGCGACCCTTACATCATCAGCACAGCAGCCGATTTCGAAGCAATGGCTAAGAATTGCAACGCCAACCACAAAGGAACTGGCGAGTACTTCAAGATGACTAACGACATCGACTTCGGCGGTTCGGCAGCCAACCCCGTTCAGCTGCCAGCCATAGGCAAGGACGGCAACGCCCAAATTACCAAGATAGCCTATGGTTTCGACGGCACTTTCGACGGCTACGGTCATACCATCAGCGGCATCTACCACACCGAAAGCAGCAACAATGCAGCCGGCAAGTACAACGCCCTGTTTGGTTGTATCGACAAGAACGGTGTCGTTAGAAACATCGTCTTCGACGAGAACAACCACATCACAAGCTACAACTATGTTGGCACTATAGCCTCACTCAATATGGGTACTATACAAGACTGCACCAACAATGCCAACATCACAGCCACCAACTTTGCCGCCGGCGGTATATGCGGATTTATGGTCAACGGCTATGGCACAATAAAAGACTGTCATAACTACGGCAACGTTAAGGCTATGACCTATGCGTCGGGCATCTGCGGTGGATCGCAGTCGGGCAAGACCATCACCACCTACAACTATCTTATAGAGAGTAGCGCCAACAGCGGCAAGATATCTACAACCAACGGCTTAGGCTCGGCAGGTATTGCGGGTTCCTACTCGGGTGCCATAAAGTATTGCACCAACAACGGTAATGTAGACGACACAAAGGGAACATCCAAGTCGAAGCAGTACACAGCAGGCATCGTAAGCTGCGCCAGCTATGCTGTAGACATCGAAGGCTGTACCAACAGAGGCTCGATAAGCGGTGTGAAGAATGTTGGCGGCATCGTTGGCAACGTGATGAGGGGCGACGAGGCTGCCACTGTTATAAAGAATTGTCGCAACCAGGGCTCGGTTAGCGGACAAGACCTGTACGTTGCCGGCATCGCAGCCAACTCGGCACGTGCCGAGGGACTGGTGTCTGTAGAATCGTGCACCAACAATGGCGAGGTTACATCAACTGGCACTACCGAGTTTATTGGCAACCTTCGCGGCAACACCACCATCGCTCTTGGCGAGGGCAACATTATTGATGCCGGTCTTAAGGCGCTGCCTCTCGACCCTTCCACAGAAACAGGCATAAGCAACACTAATGTCAACAGCGGCAATAAAGCCAATGGCGTATTCTTGAGAAACGGACAGATTGTTATTGTCAAGAACAACAAGAAGTACACTGTCAGTGGCATTGAGATAGCCGAGTAATATAATACTGTTGAGAAATAAATATCAATTTCCCAACCATAACATTTAATATATATATATGAAACAAAGACGAATCTTCTCTCTTCTGATGTGCCTTGGCAGCTGCATGGCTGTATCGGCACAGACGTTGCCTCTCGACAGTTGCATACGCAAAGGTAAGCTCGCCAACGGGCTTACCTACTATATACGCCACAACGACCAAACTCCTGGGCAAGCCGACTTCTACATTGCACAGCGTGTAGGCTCCATACTCGAGCAACCCGAGCAGCGCGGACTGGCTCACTTCCTTGAGCACATGGCGTTCAACGGTACACGCAATTTTCCTGACGGCAATGGCGGCGAGCGCTCAGTACGCAACTGGTGCGAGCGCAACGGCATCAAGTTTGGTGCCGACCTCAATGCCTACACCTCCATCGACCAAACGGTATACAATATATCCAACGCTCCTGTGAGCAAGGATGGTGTAACAGACACCTGCCTCATTATACTGCACGACTGGGCAGGCTCGCTATTGCTTAAAGACAACGAGATAGACCAAGAGCGTGGCGTAATACGCGAGGAGTGGCGCACACGACGCTCGCGTATGGCGGCGCAGCGCATGATGGAGAATGCAATGCCCGTGATATACGCTGGTTCAAAGTATGCCGACTGTCTGCCTATGGGAAATATTCAAGTGGTAGATACATTCCATTACGACACTCTACGCGACTATTACCACAAGTGGTATCGTCCCGACCTACAGGGCATCATAGTTGTGGGCGACATCAATGTCGACGACATTGAAGCTAAAATCAAGAATCTCTTCGGTGCCGACACAGTACCAGCTAATGCGCCACAGCGCACCTACTACAGCGTGCCCGACAACAAGGAGATGATAGTATACACCCAAGCCGATAAGGAGCAGCCCACACTTAACCTCTCGCTCTATATGAAGCACGACGCCGAACCAAGAGAAACGAGAGCAACACGAGAGGCTTTTCTTGGCAGCTACAAGTCGAAGCTTGCCATGTTCATACTGCGCCAGCGCTTGGCACAGCTATCACACGAGGCACAGCCAAGGGTTATGTCGGCAAGTTGTCGAGCAGGAAGCTACTACGTTACAACCGAGAAGGATGCTTTTGCCCTTAACATAGGACTGATGCCCAACAATCCGCAGGCTGGCATCGACGCTGCCATAGAGATAGTGGAGAAGGCAAGACGCTACGGATTTACCGAGGCTGAGCTGGAACATGCCAAGGTTCAGCACACCGTAAGCATAGAGCACCGCTTGGACAACAAGAACAAGACACGCAACGCTGAATATGCCAAGAATATGGTGTCCAACTTCTGCAGTGACGAGCCTTGCATGAACATAGAATACGAGGCGGCACTTGAGGCTGAATTCTCCGCTACCGTTACACTCGACGACATCAACCAAACGATGAGAGAGATGGTGGACAACCAGAATCAGGTGTGCATCGTCTTCGGTCCTACACAGTACGACGACAAGCCATACACCATGCCGTCTGCCAACGAGTTTAAGGCATGGATAGAGCACGCTCAGCAGCAGCAATACACCAACGACAACTCTGCAAAGCAGATAGACCCTACATTCATGAAGAAGCTGCCAAAGAAGGGTAAGATTCTGTCGAAGCATGTTGCTGCCAATGGTTACACCGAATATGTACTGTCAAACGGCATCAAGGTGAGCGCACGACAGTCGGACATCGAGCCTAACCGCCTTACCATAAACATGTTCCGTTTGGGCGGACGCTCGCTCTATCCCGATTCTGATGCTCCTACCCTGCAATTTCTTGGCAGTGTGGTCAAAGAGAGCGGTGCTGCCGACTTCGACTTCCTTACTCTCGAAAAGAAGCGCCGTGGCAAGGCGTTGCGTGTGGTGCCGTACATCGACGCCGAAGAAGAGGGTGTAAAGGGTGTGTGCGTAGCATCCGACTTTAAGACATGGTTGCAGATAATGTACCTCTACCTCACCAATCCGCGAAAGGACAAGGCTATATTCCAGAATATGATTGCCAAGCAGCAGTCGATGTTGCGCAACCGTAACGCAAGCCCTAACGTTACCTACAACGACTCGTTGCGTGTAGCAATATATGGACAACGCAAGCGCACCCAACCTCTGACTGCCGACCGCTTGAACGAGGTAGACTTTGACCGCATATACCAAATCTACCACGAGCGCTTCAGCAATCTTGCTGGTATGAATCTAATCGTTACTGGCGACATTCGTGAGGACGACTTCGAAGATCTGCTATGCCAGTACGTGGCAAGCTTGCCGGGCAAGAAGAGCACCAACCTCGACTGCAAGCCTGGACCCTACATCCTCGACATTCAGCCCGGACAGATAACTAAGGTGTTCAGCAAACTGAAGGCTACACCATCGGCACAGACCAACATAGTATACTCTGCACCGATAGCCTACACTGCCGACAGCGACCTTAAGCTCGACGTTCTGGCGCAGATAATGCGTAGCGTATACACCGAAAAGGTGCGCGAGGAGAAGGGCGGAACATATGGTGTGAGCGTGGATGGACAGTTCTGGAAGTATCCTACAGACGGATGTTCGATGACGATAAGCTTCCGTTGCGACCCTAACAAGTACGACGAGCTGCTGCCTATTATCGACCAACAGCTGCAACTGATGGCTGCAGAGGGTCCTACCGAGGAACAATTAGAGACGATAAAGGAGTATGAGCGCAAGAACTATAACCGCGCCATACTAACAAACGGATGGTGGGAATATGTGCGCTATCACGAGCTGCGAGAAGGCATCGACTTCGACAAAGACTATCTTAAGAAGGTGGACAGCCTTACCACTAATGATATACGCATTTTCTGCAAGCTGCTTACAGCACCGGGCAACCGTATACAGGTAACTATGAAATAATCCTAAAAACAAAGTAAAAGAATGACAAAGAATATCTTTTCAATACATAAGTACATATCAAGAGGGGCGGCAACACTATTGCTGCTCCTCGCAACCATCGCCGTACATGCCGACAACGTGATGACACGACATGCCGACGGCACCTACATTGTTCGCACCAACACTATATGCAAGGCTCGCGGCTATCGCAAAGGCACACCTGTAGAGGTGCACATCAAGAACGGAAAGATACTGAAAGTGGTGGCTCTTAAGAACGAAGAAACGGTGCCTTACTTCGCCCGTGTCAAGCAGTTTCTGCTGCCACTATACAACAACCTCAAGATATCAAAGGCTAAGAAACTTGCCGAGCGCACCGAGGTAGACGGTTGCACTGGCGCCACATTCAGCACAAAAGCAGTGCAGAAGAACATAAAGGCTGCCATTGGATATTACGAGAAGAACAAGTAAAATGAAGAACAAGTAAAAAGAAAAGCGTGCAACTCCAATGAGTTGCACGCTTTTCTTTTATTACTAAAGTTTTATCAGTTCACTACATACTTCTTGCCATTGACAATATACATACCCTTGGCAAGGCCGTCGAGAGCATTAGCCTCGCTGTCGGCAGTACGAACCATGGTGCCACTTATAGTATAGACACGCACAATACGCGGAGCCTCAACAGTAGGAATGTCGTATATGCCGGTTGGCTTGTTGTAATTGTCGTAGCTGAAAGGCACGTCCTGCTTGTCGCCCCAGATATACTGCTCCAGTCCCGGATAGTCGACAAAGGGGTTGCGGTTTTTCTGTATACCATAAACAGCGTTGTTGCGGTTTATCTCCTTCTCGCTTACGGGATCGTTGGCAGCCCATTTCAGCAGCATTGTTATTGCCCATTCCTTATATGCCGGATACTTATTGCCTGCAAGCATCGGACAACTCCAATTGGAAACCTTATCCTCATAGCACGTTGCCATATAGAGGTAGATACGTGCAAAGTCGCCCTTGTAAACATCATTAGGCTCGAATACTGTACCATTATAGCCAGGAGTCTTCGAGGCACCAAGTTTACTAAAACCCTTATTCGACTTGTATTTATCACCATCAGTCTCACCAAAAGGCTCGTGTCCACGACGATTGTTTACATATCCATCACATGGTACAACGTGTACAATATCCGAATACATTGGCGACACCTTACCGCCAAACCAACTCTTAGGGAACGAGTGCTCACGGTTGAACATGTCGCCCTCTTTCTTATAACTACCTGTACACTGGCTAAAGTTATAGTTGGTTGTACACGAATACATATCCCATACCTTGCCGTCTTCGCGGCGGTCCGTCTTCTTATATTGGTTTTGCAGACTGTTGTACGAAACCACATGAGGACTCTTTATGATATTAAACAACGCTGTCTTAAGCGCTTTTCCCTTCTTGCCGTCAGCAGCCTTATAATAAGTACCGCTACCATTTGGTCCCTGTGCAAATGCAGAGCCAAAGGCAAAGAAAGCCAATGTTAAAGAAATACTGCGTAAAGAATGTTTCATTATAAAGAACAATATATCATTATACACAAACAGCACGGCACAAAGCCGTGCTACCATGTTTTTTTATTTATAATTAGTTGTGCACCAATGTGCCGATAGGTTCACCGTCCATCACCTTCTTAAGGTTGCCCACAATGTCCATGTTGAACACGTAGATAGGCAAGTTGTTCTCCTTGCACATTGTTGTTGCTGTGAGGTCCATAACCTTAAGGCCACGAGTATAAATCTCGTCGTATGTTATGTCGGTAAACTTGGTTGCTGTTGGGTCCTTCTCTGGGTCGGCTGTATAGATACCGTCAACACGTGTACCCTTAAGCATAACGTCAGCCTCGATCTCTATACCGCGCAATGACGAACCTGTATCGGTTGTGAAGTAAGGCGAACCAGTACCTGCCGAGAATATGCAGACATAACCTGCCTCCATAGCCTCAATAGCCTTCCACTTAGAATAGAACTCGCCAATAGGCTCCATACGGATAGCAGTAAGCACCTTGGTCTTAACGCCGAGGGCACCGAGGGCAGAGCTAAGAGCAAGCGAGTTGATCACTGTAGCGCACATACCCATCTGGTCGCCCTTAACACGGTCGAAACCCTTAGATGCTCCGCTAAGTCCGCGGAAGATATTGCCGCCACCTATAACGATGCCTATCTGCACACCCATATCGTGCACTTCCTTTATCTGCTGTGCATACTCGCCCAAGCGAACTGGATCAATACCAAAGCTCTGCTTGCCCATAAGGCTCTCACCGCTGAGCTTGAGAAGAATTCTATTAAACTTGCTCATTGTTGTTATGTTTTTATTATAGTTATATTATTGTTTTACTGTAGGTCAACACATTGTTTGGCATTTAAAGCACATATATCCAATGTAAAGACAAAGGTACAGCAAATTTCTTATAGTAAGAAATATGTTGAGAGATTATTTGGCTGCCGTATCAATATTCTAACACTTACGTAATCCACCCGCCTATTCGTTTACAAAAAGTAGCCTTTTGTTGAAATTACTGCAAGTCGCGGAACTCAGAAGGAAGATAACCTGTCTGACGCTTGAATAGCTTTACGAAATACGAGGGGTCGTCGTATCCCAAACTGGCAGCTATCTCCTTTATCATCATGTTAGTGTATTTAGCCATTCGTTTTGCCTCAAGAATGATGCGCTCATTGATGAATGCAAGTGGCGACTTACCCGAACATTCATTCACACTCTTGTTTAGTGTGCGTACTGCCACATTCAGGCGGTCGGCATATTCTTGAACGGTATGCAGACTATTATACTCTTCCTCCACCATGTGGCGAAATTGTATAAACAGTCGATGCGACGGTTTTAGCATGTCAAGATTTTTGCCTGCCTCATGCAAGCCATACCTCTGAATCTTTACAAGGAATATGCAGAGCAAAGATTTCAGTATGTCCACATTACCCACTTCGCCGTAATGCCTTGACTCTTCCTCCATATCATCCACCAATGGCATTAACATACGCGCGGTTTTATCATCTATAATATAATAAGGTGTAGAATCGTAAGTATGGAATGAGTTGTATTTCAGAAAAAGACTGTCGGCATTGCCTCCTGACACATTGTCCTTCATCATGTCGGTACACATCTTAATTGCCACACCCTTATAGCCTTCTTTCCTGTCAAAATGATGCACCTGACCAGGCGCAAGAAAGAATATAGTGCCTGGCTTCACTTCATAATCATTGAAGTCGACAGTATGAACGCCCGTTCCTTCCTGAAACCATAGTATCTCATAGAACGAATGTACATGCGCCATACAATCGTCCACCTCACTTGTCTCAAAGAAGTCGGGCATACGTTCTACCCTAAATCCATTGCCGCGTGACATATTGCACACGGTGGAATATTTATTGTTAAGTTCTTCTGCTGTCATAGTATATCTGTTATTTGGGTATAAAATTACAAAACAAATGGTAAATTTCAGCAAAATAAGCGTACAAATATGTCGTAGTACCGAAATTTACTATCTATTTGCCGATATTTATTTTGCTAATCTAATGATTATCAGTAAATTTGCATCAGATAAAGAAAACAATAACATTAAAAAAAATACGACTATGGCAAACAAATATTCAGGCACACAGACAGAGAAGAACCTTGCAGCTGCTTTCGCAGGCGAATCACAGGCTCGCAATAAGTATACATATTTCGCATCACGTGCAAAGAAGGACGGATTTGAGCAGATAGCTTCTATCTTCCAGCAAACTGCCGACAACGAGAAGGAACACGCCAAGATGTGGTTTAAGGAGCTTAGTGGCATTGGCAATACTGCCGAGAATCTTGCAGCAGCTGCTGAAGGCGAGAACTATGAATGGACAGATATGTACGAAAACTTTGCCAAGACTGCCGAAGAGGAAGGCTTCAATGAATTGGCACAGAAGTTCCGCCTTGTTGCTGCTATCGAGAAGCGTCATGAAGAGCGTTATCGTGCTCTACTGCACAACATTGAGGCTCAGGAAGTGTTCAAGAAGAGCGAGGTTAAGGTATGGGAATGCCGCAACTGCGGACATATTGTAGTAGGAACCGAGGCTCCTGAAATCTGCCCTACCTGCTCACATCCAAAGTCTTACTTTGAGCTACATGTAGATAATTTCTAATTATACAAACCCCTAAAAAACAACTAGCTATGAAGAAGTATGTATGCGACGTATGCGGTTGGGTATACGACCCAGCTGTAGGAGTGCCAGAGGCTGGAATACCAGCAGGTACACCTTTTGAGGAACTTCCCGATGATTTCGAGTGTCCTCTTTGCTCAGTAGGAAAGGACGAGTTCTCTCCTGTAGAGGATTAAGTTAATAAAAACATATCCACAACCCATAATGCTCCAAAAGTGTTATGGGTTGTTTTTTTCGTACAATATAAATACATCTTACATGCAGGACTTTGCAGCAATAGATTTCGAGACAGCCAACAACGAGCGCAGTTCGGTATGCTCTGTTGGCATAGTTATAGTTCGTGATGGCAAGATAGTGGACAAGTTCTACTCGCTAATAAAGCCTGAGCCTGAGTATTACAACTATTGGTGTAGTAAGGTTCATGGCCTTTGTGCTTCTGATACCTACAATGCTCCAATATTCCCTGAAGTATGGAAGCAGATAGAACCCAAGATAGCTGGCCTTCCGCTCGTAGCCCACAACAAATCCTTTGACGAGAGTTGCCTAAAAGCCGTATTCCATGTCTATCAAATGGATTATCCCGATTACGAGTTCTACTGCACTTGCATAGCATCACGCCGAGTATGGCCCAAAGGACATCACAACCTCGATATTATTGCCGCACGTTGCGGATACGATTTAACCAATCATCATCATGCTTTGGCGGATGCAGAGGCATGCGCGGCAATTGCATTGCAAATACTATAACATTGTTATCTGGCAGGCTATTTAGTACACATCAGACCCTTTCTATAATGGAGCGAAAGAAATACAAGAGCAGTATATGCGCATGTACAAGTTTGACTACAAAAAGAGCAACTGCAGCAAGTATGATTTCGAGTTTATTAAACTTAGTTGATTGTTTTCAGTAAGAAACGTGACGCACTATTAAGTAGCTCACGTTTACTTGAAAGAGACCCATGAAGTCTCTATTAGAGCTTGACCGTGATTCCTTGTTTTATGATTTTAACAAGAGTCATGGTCAAGTTTTTTTATCCTAGTTACCTTCAGACAGCAAAACAAGATTCTCATCTGTCTACAATATTGAGCAAAATATGCTCGGCGGCAACTATATTGTAAAACACCGTACTGGATAAAACAAAGCAGAAAGTGAATTAAGGGCACTTCGGTCTGATTATGAAAGACTCTCCTATAAGTGGAACGAAATATGGAACGAACCTGAGTATAACGATGCTGCATAGATGGTCAATGCTCGAAAGGAAGAAGAAACTCGTCTTTCGGAAGAAGCGAAGCGTGAAGAGCAAGCAAGAGAAAACAGACGACAATCAGTGCTCGATAGTCTTGTCACTAATGGCAAAGATAGCCTAAGAAGTTTCGCTCTTACTGACAGAATAGATTTCTATGAGAAAGAAGCAAAGAGAACTCTTTGCTACCGATGAGGTTGTTTATACCGAACCCATCATTCAGAACTTCCTTTCGTTCATTAACTACATGTCGTGCAGCGCAGATACATACGTTTCACTCGGTGGCTCCAATGGTTGTGCTGACCAACTCACGAACTGGGATGGCACGCAGAAAATTGGATTGGGGGTATCGCCTGAAAAGAAAGCGCAAAGACAAACCCGATAGATGTACATAATTTGACAGATGGATAATTGCTTATAGCGAATCAACCGCTTTTCAAATGTTAAAAATAGGTCGTAGGTCAAAGATTTACGGTGTCTCCTTCTTTTGTCTTGGTAAGTTTCTTTATCTTTGGAGTCAAATAATGACAATTTTTGTAAAAGATAGTCTATCGTTATTTGTCTAACCTTAGGACGATAACATTGGGAGATTGTAACTGTTGATAATTAATAAGACCTTATTAGAAAATATGAAGATTAAAAGTACTCGCTACTTTAGAGAGAAATATATGACAGATGTCCGTCATGTTCAGTTTGGCACTGGATATGACCCGTCATTTGTAGGATGTAGCCATATGCTTCCTAATGGAACATGAGATATGGCTTTGATAAGGCATGTATAAATTATTTCCAACTGCCGACGTTGGTTTATTAACGAAAATGCAGTAAATTTGCTGATGGAATAATAAAAGCAGCATTATGATAGAAAAATACATAAATCCACATACAGATTTTGGCTTTAAGCGCTTGTTTGGCTCTGAGTTTAATAAGGATTTGCTTATAAGCTTCCTGAATGCTATGTTTCATGGCGAGCAGAACGTACAGGATGTCACGTATCTTAACTCCGAGCAACTTGGCGACCGTTCAGATGCCCGTCGTGCCATCTTCGATGTTTATTGCGAGAACGACAAGGGCGAGAAGTTCATTGTAGAGATGCAGAACGTATACCAAGAGTTCTTCAAGGACCGAACAATCTATTATTCCACGTTTCCTATTCGTGAACAGGCGCAGCGTGGAGGTGATTGGGACTTCCATCTCAACCCAGTATACACAATAGGCTTGCTGAACTTCAATTTTGCTGATGGTCTTGAGAATGCTAAGCGCTGGCACCATGAAGTGAAGTTGATGGAGGTGGATACTCACGAGGTATTCTATGACAAGCTTACATACATATACGTAGAGATACCTAAGTTTGATAAAAAAGAGAACGAACTTGTCACTATGTATGACAAGTGGATGTACATATTAAAGAATCTCTCCAAATTAATGCAGCGTCCTGCCGCATTGCAGGAGCGTGTCTTCACCCGTCTTTTCGAGCAAGCAGAGATAGCCAAGTTTAACAAGCAGGAACTGAAGCTATATGAAGATAGCGTCAATGCCTACCGCGATATAGTCAATGCCATAAGAACGGCAGAGAAGAAGAAATTTGCGGAAGGTCGTGCGGAAGGTATAGCGGAAGGACGTGCAGAAGGTCGTGCGGAAGGTATTGTGGAAGTTGCGAAAAAAATGCTTGACAATGGTATGTCTGCTGATCTTGTTGCAGAAATGACAGGATTATCACTTGAGGAGGTATCTAGTTTGAAGCATTAAACAAAAAGCTTTACATCAGGTCTCAAGAGAACCATTTCCCAACACAGACCTGATGTAAATCGGTCATTAGGATTGAGTTGCACAGAATTATGATTTATAGCTATCCGTCATAATTCAGATCTCACTCATGAAGACAATGGCAGGAAAAGCATGCAAATATCGTACAAAGAGTAAAAACTTGTTACAAAATAAAAATCAATTTTAGAGATTCAAAAAGCCGTTTTTATGGTGTTCTGCTGAGCAAACAGCACCAATGCTTAACTTACACTCCAATAGTGCCACTATTAGAGTGCAAGAGAGGCACTATTGCATGATAAAAGTGGCGCTATTGGAGTGTAAAAGTGGCACTATTGCACCCAATGATGCTTGTTTTGCTCCGTCATTCATTGCACACTTCTCTTCTCAGCAGCATAATCAGCTGTATGTCAGCATACTATCGCTGTACGCTCAAAACTCAAGAATTTCGCACCAAAGATTTTGTTGTGCGCCGGGCTCATAGTATTGAGCATTAGAAAGGCAAATATTGTCATGGTAGATGTTAGTAACGGCTAGTTGTAATGCCAATGTAATTCATAACAAACCTTTTTTCCTGACTCTTTTTTTAAGAGCCAATTGAGCTTTAAAGCAGCTTACAAATTACGAATTACCACTATTACCACGCAATTAACTTACAATTTCGTATTTTGTTCCGTTTCTCATACTATTTCTGATATTTACAACTATGATTAGCATTAATTCAAAGAAAAACACTACAAAATACTCCTATTTAACATTTATTACACATAAATAATCATTATATATAAACATAATCGTTAAATTTGCCATCGTTTTTTCATTAATCAACCAAATCCGAACTTTATGAAAAAAAGGCAGCTATTTGTTTTCTTAATGTTGCTATTTGTGACATTAGGAATGTTTGCGACGGGAGTTTCAAACAAACAGTTCACACGAACCACTGGCAAGACCCCCGCAAAGGTTGCAGTACAAACCAGTACGGACGACTTCAGCAAACTGATGATTTACAAACGTCTTTACAAGAAAGACAAGGCACAGACTTTTGGTAAGCTTTATCCTGCACTCACCGCCGATGCCATTGCACAGCGCATGGGAAAGAAAAAAGCAAAAGCTGACAACAAAAATCTGTTGACCGTCAACGGATGTATGGTGGCAAACTCGACATGGGGTAATAATACACAGTACGGCATGTACTCGTTCACTGCACCAGAATACACCTCAACTCTGCTCAAACAGGAAGAAGAATTGTTGCCTAACGGTGGCGGCGTGCTCGTTGGCGACACCTACTACCTCACTTACTTCTACTCTTACTACGGCTACAACTTCGTGTATTTTGAGAGATACAACGCCGAGACATGGGAGTTTTTGGGCGACACCAGCACCTCTATGCAGGATGTTGCCACTGACCTTACATACGACCCGATAACAGAAAACGTTTACGGCTTCTTCGTAAGCGACAATGGAAAAGACTATGTATGGGGAACACTTGACCTTAATACCGGCAAGCGAACACAACTTGCAAACACCGATAACCCGATGATAGCCATTGCAGCCAGCAACGAAGGCATCATCTATGGCATCGACTGCGACGCCAACCTTTACACAATCAACAAGGACAACGGTGACCAGACGCTTGTAGGACCCACCGGTCTGGATATTGACATTATTACGCAAAGTGCAACGTTCGACTCTCGCAAGAACGAGATGTACTGGTCAGCTTGCCTCAAGAACGGTGCCACCGGTCTCTATAAGGTGAACACCTCTACAGGCCAAGCCACAGAATATGTGAGCTTCCCCGACCAAGAACAATATACAGGCATCTTCATCAAGGCACCATTGGCAGAAGACGGAGCACCAGCAGCTGTGGCAGCTATTAACGCCGACTTTAAGAACGGTAGCTGCACTGGCACAATAAGCTTCACCGCTCCTACCACCACATTCGCAGGCGGCACTCTGACCGGCGAACTCACCTACGACATTAAAGCTAACGGCAAGAGCGTGGCTACTGGTAAGACAACTGCCGGAGCTACGGTAAACAAGGAAGTGACATTGCCTGGCGGCGTTACCAAAATCAGCGTCACCACAGCCAATGCCGAAGGCAACAGCCCTGCCACAGTGGTGGAGATGTTTATCGGCAAGGACGCTCCAACAGCAGTGGAGAACCTTAAACTTGAAATCACCGACCGCGACAACGGCAAGGTGAAACTAACATGGACAGCTCCTACGACTACTGCCAACGGCGGCTATCTTGACACCGAGGCTATGAGATACAAGGTGGTGAGAAACAGTGACGGCACTGTCGTTGCCAACAACCTAAGCACTTGTGAATTTACCGAAACTCTCGGCACTGAAACACTGAGCCAGTACAGCTACACCGTGACTCCTTATGTGGGCGAACTGGTGGGAGCTGCAGCCACATCCAACAGCATAAAACTGGGCACCCACTGCTTAGTGCCTTACATCGAGACCTTCAACAGCAAGGAAGCGCTTGACAACTTCACCATCATTGACGGATACGACGACGGCTATACATGGGCTTTCCGCGACGGATGGGACATGGCACAGAGCCGATACTCTTTCAAGAATCCTATGGACGAGTGGCTCATCACTCCTCCTATCTATCTTCAGAAGGGCAAACTCTATAAGCTCACCTTCACATCTTCATCAAAGCGCGTTTATCCCGACCGTCTCGAGGTGAAGATGGGTCAGGGCACAGCCATCGAAGATATGGTGACAACTCTGGTTAAGGACACATTGTATAAGACAGACGAATATATTCCCGACGTGGTTTACGACTTCGACATCGACGTGAAGGTGGAGAAAGACGGCGACTATCATATTGGTTTCCACGCTATGGCAGAACCACAGATGTCCGACCTTCGACTCGATGATATTAGTCTGACTTATGTTTCGGAGCTTGGATGTCCGCAGCGCGTAACCAATCTCACTGCCACTGCAGGTGAGAAGGGAGCGCTCAACGCCACTATCAGCTTTACCACACCTACCAAGACTTTCGAAGGCGACAAGCTCAGCTCGCTGACAAAGGCTGAGATCTACAAGGACGACAAGCTGGTGGGCACCATCGAGAATCCTGGTATAGGACAGCAAGTGTCTAAGGTTGTGGAGGCAGATCAGGGTATGAACGAATACAAGGTTTACACCTACAACGAAAACGGCAAGAGCCTCGACTCTAAGGTATCGGTATATTGCGGCGTGAGCAAACCGGCTCAGGTGAACAACGTAGTGCTGAAAGAAGAGGGCGCATACCCCGTAATCAGATGGGAGGCTCCTACCGTAGGAGATGACGGCGGATATATCGACCCATCGAAACTCACCTATACCGTCCTGCGCGGCAACGACCAGACCATCGTGGCATCCAACATCACCGAAACTTCGTTCACCGATAAAGAGATGGACGGACAGATTCTGCAGGTCTACCTCGTCTACGCATCCAATGCGGCAGGTATGAGCAAGGCTACCTACTCTAACTATATCGTAGTAGGCAACGGACGCTACAATATTCCGTTCCGCGAGTCGTTCGCCAACACAACAATCACTCAGCAGCCTTGGAGCAACACTTCTACTGGCTCAAGCAGCTGGTGGCTGACCAAGGACGCTGCAAACGTGAAGACATATGACGGTGACGACGGAATGATATACTTCCAGGGTGAAGCTGCAAACGAAACCGGATCTATCTTCAGCGGTAAGATATCATTGGCAAATACATCGAAGCCCACACTCGTAACCTACGTCTACTATGATGAAAGCATGAAGTTCGACATCAAGCTCAGAATCATGGGTACAACAGACTATATCGACTTTAAGACTCTGAAGGAGATTGACTACAACAACTTCGAAGGCGAAATTGGATGGAACAAGATTGTTGTGCCACTCGACGAGTTCAAGGACAAGCCTTGGATGGCAGTGGCTTACGACGCGACAACGGGTGCCGAGAATTTCCAGCATAGCATCTTCATTGACAACGTGAACGTCATTGACAACCACGACTGCAACATTACTGCAACTGGTTTTCAGGGTCCTGCAAGTATGCTGGCTGGCAATACTGAAGACTTCAGCTTAACATGGCGCAACGACGGCACGATGACTGCCGACAACTACACCGTGGAACTCTATCAGAACGGTAAGCTGAAACAGCAGATGGAAGGCAAGGCTATTGAGCCGGGTGAGAGCATGAGCGCAATATTCCACGTTCTGGCTGACGCGTCTATGCCTGAGAACAATGAGTTCTACGCATACATCAACTACGAGGCAGACGAGTATCTCGACAACAACAAAACCAAGACACTGAAGACAACAGTCAGCACATGCGACTATCCGACAGCGACCAACGTAAGCGGAAAATACACAGACGGAATAGTACTGACATGGGATAAGCCTGCTGCCGAGCAGAAGCTTCAGCCGGTAACAGAGGACTTCGAGAGCTACGAGCCATTCATCATCGACAATATCGGCAACTGGAAACTGTATGATGCCGACGGCAATCCTACATATGCTATCCAGTATAAAGGCACTGCCATACAATACCAGAACGTCACCAAGCCTATGGCATGGCAGGTATTCAATGCCAAAGAAGCAGGTCTTGACCTGGAAACCACAGGCTATAACATCTTCATGGCACACTCCGGCGATCAGGCATTGGGATCATTCAGCTCTGAAAGCGGCGCAACCGACAACTGGCTTATCTCCCCGAAACTCAACGGCGAGGCACAGCTTATCACATTCTACGTGAGAACCACAGTGCCCAACTTCGGATTTGAGACGTTCGAGGTGCTCACTTCTACAACTGACGACGACGCCAAGAGCTTCACCAAGGTTGAAAACATCGACGGAAACGCTCCTTATGAGTGGACAAAGATTTCGTTCGCTGTTCCTGCCGGAACCAACTACTTCGCTATCCGTGGCACTTCTAACCAATGTCTGCTCATGCTGGTAGACGATATTACCTATATCCCGGCAGGCGGAGAAACGGCAGAACTCTATGTTGTAGGTTACAATGTATACCGCGACGGTATGAAGCTCAACGCTACTCCTATCACCAAGACCACCTACACTGACGCTGTTGAGCCTAATACGACATACAAGTATCAGGTTTCGGTCGTTTACGAGGAAGGCGAGTCAATGCTCTCTGCTCCTTGCGTGATCACCACAACAGGAATCAGCACAGCAACCGACAACGCCGTCAGCATCGAGGCTCACAACGGCAAGATTACTGTCAACAATTGCGCAGGTAAGTACGTCAACATCTACAACACTGCTGGTAGTGCTGTCTATAGTGGCATGAAGTTTACACAGAGCGTATCGGTAAATGTTGCTAACGGCGCATACGTGGTAGAGTGCGACGGCATGACAAAGAAGGTTATTGTGAAGTAATAACAGCATAAACTATATCAAAAAACGGCTATAGACTGTCCCTTTAACGCAGGGCGTCTATAGCCGTTTTTTCCTGACTTCGTCACTCAAAAAACACTTATTTTATAACTGATTGATAAACAATATTTTGTATCTTTGCGTCACCTAATTTTGGGTGACGCAAAAGGTTTTTTAACTATGTTTATCAGAAAGAAAAGACATCGTTCTGGCAATATCGGAGTTATTGTTGTTGAGAAAATCGGTGGCAAGATGAAAGAACTTGCCACAATTGGTGTTGCATATAATGAAGATGAGGTCGAAAATCTTGTCAATGAAGCGAAAGAATGGATTTCCAAGGAAGAATCCCGACGCCATCCACAACTCGATTTGTATGGTGAGGAGCGTGAGGCGTGTGACCGTGAGCGAGAAGAAGTACGTCGTGTATTGTCACAGGTGAGTAATATAC
>ERZ1034678.181-NODE-181-length-35619-cov-20.410274_pt1 | contig 35619 bp, 33 predicted proteins | sample MGYA00520640_ERZ1034678 | MGnify/ENA primary metagenome ERZ1034678 (study PRJEB33766, sample SAMN09781767) | gut metagenome | biome: gut microbiome | host: Homo sapiens | place: Madagascar | study: EMG produced TPA metagenomics assembly of the PRJNA485056 data...
TTATCAACAATATCCGTCATCGCAAGCCATTGCCTGTATATGGTAAGGGTGAGAATGTGCGCGACTGGTTGTATGTAGTAGATCATGCCCGTGCCATCGATATGATTTTCCACAAGGGTAAGATTGCCGAGACCTACAACATCGGTGGTTTCAACGAGTGGAAGAACATCGATATCATCAAGGTAGTCATCAAGACTGTTGACCGTCTGCTCGGTAGAAAGGAAGGCGAGGATATGGATCTCATCACTTATGTAACCGACAGAAAGGGTCACGATATGCGTTACGCCATCGACTCTAGAAAGTTGCAGAAGGAATTGGGTTGGGAGCCATCTCTCCAGTTTGAGGAGGGTATCGAAGAAACGGTGAAATGGTATCTCGAGAACCGGGACTGGATGGATCATGTTACTTCTGGGGAGTATCAGAAGTATTATGAGAATATGTATAAAGATAGATAATTTCAATTTTATGGATATTTTAGTAACAGAAAACTATGGACAACTTGACCATGAGATACGGTTGTCGGCAAAGAGTAGTGGAAACAGGTTTATTTCCACCGATGCAGTAGATGACTACAAAAAGAGTATTGCTGCAGCTGGTTACTTGCATATTTTTATCCATACAGCTTGAATTCTTTTATGTCAGACAATAAAAAAATAGCAAAGAACACGCTCTTATTATACATCCGCATGTTTATTATTATGGGTGTAACTTTATATACATCAAGAGTTGTTTTAGATAAACTTGGTGTGGTAGATTATGGACTATATGGCGTGGTAGGTGGAATCGTCGCTATGCTATCATTTCTGAATGGTACATTGATGGCAGGTACCTCACGATTTATTACATATGAATTAGGAGCAGGAAATAAACAGCGTTTGTGGGAAACTTTCAATACTTCATTTTATACACACTCTCTTTTAGCAATTATAGTTATATTGATATTAGAGACTGGTGGCTTGTGGTTCTTATATCATAGGCTTGTAATACCTGCAGACCGTTTAAATGCATGTTTTTGGGTATTCCAGTTGTCAATACTTACCACCGTTGTCTCTATAACGCAAGTTCCATATAATTCATTGGTAACATCGCACGAAAAGTTCAATATCTATGCATATATAAGTATATTTGAAGCTATAGCAAAATTGAGCGTTTGTTATGCTTTGACAATATCGCATTGGGATAGATTGATCTTGTATGCGTTATTATTGGCTTTGATACAGTTGTTAATAGCATTCTATTATAGAATTTATTGCAATCGCCATTTTGAGGAATCGCATTTAGCACTTGCTTTTAACAAACAAATCTTTCGAGACTTGATGGGATTCTCTGGCTGGAATATCATAGCACAACTTACACACTCATTACGAATACAAGGAGTAGTAATCTTGATAAATATGTTTTTGGCTCCAGTTATAGTTGCAGCTCAAACGATAGCAAATCAAGTTTGTAATGCAGCTATGGGATTTGTTAATAACTTTCGAGTAGCTTTTAATCCTCAAATAATAAAGCTTTATGCATCAGGAGATAAGGAAGAATCGAAGAAACTTACTCTCAATGCAACCATTGTAAGTTTTGATATGGTTTTGCTTTTGGCACTTCCATGTATTTATGCCATGCCTACTATTATGGATATATGGCTTGTAAAAGTACCAGATTATGCAGTTTTGTTTACTCAATGTATGTTGGCTTGCAATGTAATTGATGTTTTTAATGCTTCTTTCTATATTCCAATGCTTGCTGCCAATAAAATTAAGTTTAACTCAATGTCTGCCGTATTTATTGGCATAGGACAATTTGTTTTACTTTATTTTGTCTTAAGGTATTCTAAAGAAGCGATGTGGGTACCAATATTCAATATAGTTCTTACTGCCGTATATTCTCTTTTGATAAAGCCTTATGTTTTGTGGAAAGATATTGATTATTCGATAAAAGAACTAGGTATGTGTTACTGGTGTTGCTTGAAAGTATTGGTTTTATCATTAGTCGTTACCATTCCATTATATCTATATTTAGATCAGTCATTAGCAAGTAGTACAATTCTTATACTGTCTTCTCTTGTAGCAGTTGCGGTTTCATCGTGGCTGTTTTTAGATAAGGACATGAAGGATAAGATAGTTTTAGTAGTAAAAAATAAAATACATAAACGATGAAAAAATTGGCGATAATAGGAGCTTCTTATCTTCAGGAGCCAATAGTGAAGAAAGCAAAGCAAATGGGTATTTATACCATTTGCTTCGCATGGGCAGATGGTGCAACATGCGCAGAAATCTGTGATAAGTTCTATGATATTTCAATTATTGAAAAAGAGCAGATTTTAGAGATTTGTAAAAAGGAACAGATTGATGGCATTACAACGATAGCATCAGACACAGCAACACTTACAGTAAATTATGTTGCCTCTAGAATGGGACTTATTTCCAATCCTGACGAGTATTCCGAGATTTGTACTAATAAGTTTAAGATGCGGCAGTGTTTCATGGATGCTGATGTTCCTTCTCCGAAATTTACACTTGTTGATGATGAAGGTAAGTATAGTATTAAGGGATTTAGATTTCCATTAATAGTAAAACCTACCGATCGCTCAGGTAGCCGGGGTGTTGAGAAGGTATTGGATCCTGTTCAACTTGAATCAGCCATAAAAAGAGCAAGAAAAGATTCTTTTGAGGGTAAAGCCATTATTGAGGAGTTTGTTACAGGTCGAGAGATTAGTGTTGAGGGAATTTCTTTTGAAGGTAATCACACCATCTTGCAAATCACTGATAAGGTTACAACAGGTGCACCTTTCTTTGTGGAACTGGGACATCATCAACCATCTTCATTATCTGATGAGATAAAGGATAAGGTTAAGCAAATCGTCTTAAATGCACTTGATGCCTTACATATACAATATGGAGCTTCTCACTCTGAATTGAAGATTGACGAGGATGGCAATATACGGGTTATCGAGATTGGGGCAAGAATGGGAGGTGACTTTATCGGTTCCAATCTAGTGCAGCTGTCAACAGGCTATGATTTTGTAAAGGGTGTTATAGATGTCGCCCTAGGTACTTTTGACGTGCCAAAGTTAACACAAAATAACTATTCTGGAGTTTATTTCTTATGCAAAGAGACTGAATGGGTAAAACCTCTCATCTTAAATTATAAGGATAATCCTGAAATTGTAGAAGCAAGAATCACAGACCCTGTACTACGTAACATAGAGTGTAGTGGAGATCGTAGTGGATACTTGATTTATCAATCAAATAAGAAAGTAGAATTTAATCATAACTAAAATATTATATTATGGTATTAATAATAGGTGCGACAGGTTACGTTGGTCGTTATCTGTCTATATATTTAAAAGAGCAGGGATATGATGTCTTAGCTCTAGGTCGTTCAAAGAAAGTACAAGAGTTTTTCAAGGAGAATGGTGTACCTTTTCAGCATTTTGATTTGAGTGATGATGAGTCTTTTAATCAACTACCAACAGAGAATATTGAGGCAGTGATAGATTTATCTGCTTGCTTGGCTGAGCATGAGACTCCAGTAGAGAAATTCTTTGAGGTAAATACCATTGGTGTATACAAAATGTTGGAATTTTGCCGTAAGAATGGAATAAAGAAATTTCTTCTTTCGTCATCTCACAAGGTATATAACGACATTGACAAGAAGATAATCTCAGAGGAAGATGGTATCTCGTTTAAGGGTGATCATAGTCCATATATCATATCAAAGATAGCTGCGGAGAATTTTGTTACTTATTATCATAAGGACTTTGGTATAGAGGGTATTGTGCTTCGATTTACAGGTGTACATGGCTATGGTGAGATATTAGGTCATCTTAATACAGATGGAACTTATAAGAAAAGTACCTTTGAGATATTCTTTGAACGTATTTTGCGTGGCGAGAAAATTGAGGTTTGGGGTGACCAGTCGATTGTGAGAGACCATATTTATATCAAGGATGTACTTACTGCTATTAAGGCTGCAATTGATGCCAAAGGAGTTTCGGGTATTTATAATTTAGCTACTGGAGTTGGTCATTCTCAGTACGAGGAGGCTAAAGCTCTCAATGAAGTATTTGGCAATGGAAAGTCAGTGATAGAATTGCATCCAGAGAAACCGGGCTTAACTCGTGGTTATGTTTACAATATCACTAAAATTAAAAACGAACTTCATTGGCAACCAAAGTATATTGATATGATAGAACTCTATTCAGACTATAAGAAGGAATGGGAGTCTAAGAAATACCATAACTATCATTTTATTTTGCCAGACCAGGCACCTGCCATTCTTTGATATGGATAGTAGATTTGTAAATACAGCTAATAGGGCCTGTTCCTTAATTTATAGTTATATTAAGAAATATAATCAAGGAACATGGTTATTGCCTGTCAATGTCTGTCCAGATGTTCCTTTAACATTCAATCTCGCTGGTATTGATATAGAATTCGTAGACATAGATTCTACTACATTATGTATTGATACTCAGGAATGTTTGGCACGTCTTGAACGTAATCCTAATAAATATGCAGGTATCGTATATGTTCGCACATATGGCTTTCTGACGGATACCTCCCAATTTGTTAGGGATTGTAAGAGCATAACCCCATCATTGAAAATCATAGACGATAGGTGCTTGTGCATTCCTCAGCGCAAACCTCATAGTTATAATGCAGATATGGTGCTTTATAGTACGGGCCATTGCAAACAGATTGACCTCAGCGGTGGAGGACTTGCATACTATCAGACAGAAGAACCTTATGTTATTGATTCTTTTTTGTTATATGATGGCACAGATGAAGAGGCATTATATAAGGAGGCATATGCAAAAAATGACAGGATGCGTAAGATGCCTATAGGGTGGCTGAAACTCTCAAACTATAAGGCTTGGCAGGACTATATGCAAGAAATCGAGGAAAAAGTATCGGACAGATTGAACTATAGAGACAAACTCAACAGAATTTATTCGAGGAATCTTCCGAAGACGATACAATTTGACAGCAAGTATAATGATTGGCGATTTAATATCATGGTTCCTTCGTCGATGAAACAAGAGATATTACGAGCTTTATTTGATAAAGGATTGTTTGCTAGTACTCATTATCATAGTGTTAATCGTCTTTTTAATAAAGATAAATATCCTGTTTCAGATGCATTGTTTTCCAAGGTTATAAACTTATTTAATGATAAAAATTATTCAGAAGATATGGCAAAGAAAACTTGTGATGTGATTGCCTCTTTCTCACTTCGGGGGGGTAAATCTTAGTGTTAGAAATCGTGTTTGGATTCATCTTTATAATACCATTGCTGCATGAAAAAGGTAATGGTATTTGGAGCGACTGGTACAGTCGGAGCATATACATGCTTATATTTGAAAGAGAAAGGTTATAATGTTATAGCTGTGGGTCATAGACAATCTGATAATGGCTTTTTTGCATTGCACGATATGGACTACTATTCTGTTGATGTAAGAAATAAACAAGACTTTCAGAAATTACCGAAGTCGGACATTGATGGTATAGTTCATCTGTGTGGTATGTTGCCAGCTAGAATGAAAGGCTATAATCCTCAGTTGTATGTTGATGTGAATATGTCAGGCACATTGAACATCTTGGAATATTCCAAAGAACTTCAACCTGATGTGTTTGTTTATTCTCAATCCATAGCAGATGTCGCATATCTTTGCGGCAATAAGGTTCCGATACATGCAGATGCTGCTACTAGCTTTCCTATAAACAATGACCATTCGGTATATTCGATTACAAAGACGGCAGCAGTAAATCTCATCAAGCATTATTCTGCTATAGTAGGTTACCAATATTACATACTTCGTTTCCCTAATATTTACTTATATCATCCAAATCCTATGTACTATGTGGATGGTATGGAGAAATGGCAAGGATACCGTAGGCTGATCCACATGGCACAAAGGGGAGAGCCAATAACTATATGGGGCAACCCTGATAAGGTTAGGGATATTGTGTATGTTAAGGATTGTACACAAATTATAGAGAAGTGTATAAGCGGTAATGCGGAAAGCGGGACCTATAATGTAGGAACAGGAATTGGGACTACTTTAAAAGAACAAGTGGAAAAGATAGTTGAGGTATTTTCTCCTCTTGGTCTTCGTTCGGATATATCTTATGATTTAGATAAACCAGACACGACAGAATACATTTTTGATATTAGTAAAACAAAACAGAACCTAGGTTATGTTCCCCAGTATGGATATTTAGAATATCTTCTTGATTTCAAGGATGAAATGGAAAAGGAAACATTTGCATTATTATGGGGTACAAACCAAGATAAATAAAATTAAATTAATTTATTCGATTATGGAACATATTCCTTTTAACAAACCTTGCCTCACGGGCAAGGAAGCTCATTACATGTATAAAGCTGTATATACAGGAAAACTTTCTGGTAATGGCTATTTCACAAAAAAATGTCAGCAGTTCTTTGAGGATAAATATGGTTTCAAGAAATGTCTGCTAACAACTTCGGGAACAGATGCCTTGGAGATGTGTGCAATGCTATGCGAATTGAAACCAGGGGATGAGGTGATAGTTCCATCTTATACCTTTGTTTCTACAGCTCTTGCGTTTTTGCGTGAAGGAGCAACCGTGGTGTTTGCTGATTCTATGGAATCAAATCCTAACATTGATGCAGATAAGCTGGAAGCACTTATTACTCCAAGAACTAAAGTGATAGCTCCTGTGCATTATGCTGGTGTGGCATGTGATATGGATAAAATCATGGCTATAGCAGAAAAGCATAACTTGATAGTTGTAGAAGATGCAGCACAGGCTATAGACTCTTATTATAAGGGTAAGGCTTTAGGAAGTTGTGGACATTTAGGCGCATTCTCCTTCCATGAGACAAAGAATATTACAGCTGGTGGTGAGGGTGGTTTATTGACAATAAATGACGAACGTTTTATTCGCCGCTCAGAGATCTTGTGGGAGAAAGGTACTAATCGAGCTGAATTCTTTCGTGGTGCTGTGAATAAATATGGTTGGGTAGATATGGGCTCTTCCTTCCTTCCGGCAGAAATTAATGCTGCATTCCTTTGGGCTCAGTTGGAGAACCTTGATGATATTCAAGCAAAAAGAAAGAAAATTTGGGAACAGTACTTTGCTGGCTTGCAGTCATTGGCTGCCCATGGTTATGTCAGATTGCCTCAGATACCAGGTTATGCCACCAATAATGCACACATGTTCTATATAGTTTGTCGTAATTTGGAGGAGCGTACTGGCTTGATTCAATATTTGAAAGAGCATGATGTTGTTGCTCCATTCCACTATTTGGCACTACATAAGAGTGAGTATTATCTAAATCATTGTGATTTGCGCCCAGAATTACCTAATTGTGATTTGTTTGCAGATTGTTTAGTGCGTTTGCCAATGTATTATGAATTGGAATTGGAGCAGGTAGATATGATTGTTGGATTGATAAAACAATATTATAATTATGAATAAAGAATATCCAAGAATACTTTTTATATCTTCTCATGCCAGTTTGACTGGTACGAGAAGATTAACTTATGATTTTTATCTCTCTTTTGTAAAATATGGATGTCAAACAGATTTAATGCTCAAAGAAGAGGCAGATATTCCTGAACCTCATCTATTTTTTATAAGTTTAAAGGAGCAAAATAGATCAAATCGTAAGATAAAATTATTTTTTAACAGATTCTTGTTAAATATAAAGAAGATTGTTCGATTGAAGCTCTTGCATATGAAGCCAAAACAAAATTACTATTTTTTTTATAAAGACGAAAATCATCCACCATTTAATCCAGATAGAATTGTAGAAAAAATTGAGGCAAAATATGATTTAGTTATTATTAATTCATGGGAAGGTTTTATTGGAGCTAAAGTTATAGAAAAGATCTATGACAAATTACATGTTCCGATTTTCTTATTACCACCAGATTTTTGCGCAATTACAGGAGGCTGTCATTATTTTAATGATTGTGTAAAATATCAATCAGGTTGTCATTCATGTCCAGCGACTAATGGTGATGACTTTCCAGCTTTTAATGCGCAAGAAAGAAAAAGAATTTGGACAAAAACAAATTTGGTACTTTTGGGTAATGATTATACTGAAAGTATTATTCATAAAAGTTATGTATATGGTAATAAGAAAGTAATTAAAAGATTTCCTGTTATAAATGAAGATTTATTCAAACCACGCAATATACAGAATTTGAGGAACGAATTTGATATTGATAGTAGCTTTAAATATATAATTTCATTTGGTGCTCAATCTATATCAGATCCCCGAAAAGGTATGATTTATTTATGGGAGGCTCTAAATGAATTATATAATATAATTGGACGAGATAAGCGTCAAGAGATTTTATTTCTAATAGCAGGAAATGCTTCACATCTTTCAAAAGAGAAAATTCCATTTCCATATAAACAATTGGGGTACTTAAATATGGAACAACTTGCTAAAATGTATGCAGTTTCCAATGTTTTTTTAAGTCCTTCTATTATAGATGCTGGTCCAATGATGGTAAATCAAGCATTATCATGTGGAACTCCAGTTGTTTCTTTTGCAATAGGAACAGCTTTAAGTGTAATAATGGATAAAGGTACTGGTTATGTTGCCAAAACCAAAAATAGTGTTGATTTTGCAAATGGTATATCAACTATATTGGAGTTACCTAATAATGAGTATGAGAAAATGCGGCAGCGTTGTAGAAATGTAGCATTAAACACTACTTCTTTTAAGGCTGCTGCAGATCCAATCATAAAAGCATATAGAAATTTGAATCTTGAAATATATAAACAATAGTCATGGGGTATACATTATTGACAAAAATTTCACGTAGGTTACATAAACCTATTTATGATATTTTGTTTTATTTTAAAGGAATTGATAGCGGGAAAATATCTACAATAGGTTTTCCAATTATTAATATTGGAGGAAATATTCATTTAAATGGAAGATTAAATATGTGTAATAATGCATCTAAAGGTACTTTAGGCATAAACAGAAAGTGCAAAATCTCAGTGTATAGTAATGCACATTTATATATAAATGGCACAGTCTCTATGTCTAATACTGTTATTGTTTGTACTAAAGAGATTGTCATTGGTGACAATGTTATGATAGGTGGTGGTGTTACGATAGTAGATAGTGATTTCCATTCTTTAGATTCAAGATATTGGAGTACCCCTAACGATGAAAAATATATGAAATCTTCACCTGTTAAAATTGGAAATAATGTTTTTATAGGTATGCATAGTATTATTTTGAAAGGGTGTACTATTGGAGACAATTCAATAATCGCTGCAGGATCAGTTGTTTGTTCAGATGTGCCTGCAGGCGAAATCTGGGGGGGCAATCCTGCTAAATTTATAAAGAATAACTTGTATTAAAATTATGGATGTAATAGTTGTGTTTAATGGGTTAGGTAATCAAATGTCTCAATATGCATTTTATCTTGCAAAGAAAGAAAGAAACAAAAATTGCCATTTAATATTTGACCCTAAATCAGCCAATCGTCATAATGGCTCAGAATTAGATAAACTTTTTGGAGTTCGATACTCGCATACATTAAAGTTTAAAATTATTTTATTATTATATACTCTATTTACAAGCTCGAGAATAGGAAAGTACCTTTCTCCATTTTTGGGAATACGATTCTATTATGAACCAAGAAATTATGATTATTCAGAACAATTTCTTATGCCAGGAAAAGGATTGCTAAATTTTTACATTGGAGGTTGGCATTCTGAAAAATATTTCCGTAATATTCGATCAACAATTTTGAATAAGATTATTTTTGACACGACAGAGGAACATGATTCGTGTTTTCTAGAATTAGTAGATTTTCTTAAATTAAACAACAATGTTATTGTTTCTCTTCATGTAAGACGAGGAGACTATTTACTTTCAAAGCCAAATGATTTTTATCAATATGGAGGAATTGCGACTTTATCCTACTATAATAAAGCAATAACTTTTTTCAACAATAAAATAAAAGACGCTAAGTATTTAGTGTTTTCAAATGATATTGAATGGTGTAAAGAACATTTTAATAAAAGCAATTTTATTTTTGTCACTTGTAATAGTGGATCTAAATCATGGAGAGATTTATATTTAATGAGTTTGTGTAGATATCATATTGTTGCAAATAGTACATTTTCATGGTGGGGTGCATGGTTGTCAAATTATAGAGAAACTTTTACCATCTGTCCGGAACGTTTTTTGGCATCTACTGAGACTCTTGATTTTTATCCAGAAACCTGGCTCAAAATTGCTTCAAATTAATTGTTATGACTATTTATAATTGGGTTGAATTAATAATATTAATTCTTTTTATTGTAGAATTAATCGCACGTAAGCCTATGAAATATAGGCGAATTATATTTTACATTGGTACATTCCTTTTATTGTTTGTTTTAGGCTTTCGTAACTACAATGTTGGTGGTGATACCCCTGGATATTGTGATTTCTTTACAGGGAAGTCTGCAGGATTTTATGGTTCGCTATTTGATAAAAAATCGAGTATAGAACCAGGCTTTATTTACATAAGTAAATTCCTTCATCTCATATGTTCAGATTGGCGATGGTTTATCTTTTCTTCATCTCTAATATCTCTGTTACCATTTTTGTGTTATGTTAGGAATAAGGCCATTTTCCCGTCATTTGCATTTTTATCTTTTTTACTCCCATTTAATCTTTTGTTTCTAATTCAAACACCAATCAGACAGTGTTTTGCAATATCTGTATTTATATTAGGAGGTTATATTTGGGAAAAAGCGAAGCAAAATACCGATAAAAAATCACAAAGAAAACAGCAAATATTTAGCTTGATACTAATGTTTTTCGGTATAATGACTCATACCTCTATGTATATAATTGCTCCCCTAGCAATATGTTGTTATTTTGTTAAATTTAATAAGAAGACTGCTTTATTTTGGATAATTTTAACTTTTTTCCTTTCACTTTTTGTAAGTTCGTTATTTACGTATTTTTATGATTATCTGTTCCAGCTTACTTCTTCACTCAATGCTTTCCAAAATATTAATCAATATCATGATAGTATAAATTATGAAATTGCCGATGACATATCTATTGGTGCTATAGCCCCAAGGTCATTATTTACGATATTGGTAATATTGCTAAGTGGCGAAAAACAAAATATAACATATAATTATAAATGCCTTGTGTTTGCTTGTTGTTTAATGAATATAAGTGTATCCTTCCCTTTAGCAAGTAGAATTGTTTTATTCTTTTCGCTTTTAGGAAGTTCTTATGTTCCAAGTAAACTAGACAAGAAAAATAGATTGAAAGATAAAGTTTATTGTAAGTTTTATATAAGTTTACTATTTCTTTTATTTATGTTGATCTTTTATAAGCATTATGAATTGTGCTATAATTTTAAGAAAACGATAAGTACAGATATCTTACCTTATAGTTTTTGGTTTTGATACAAATTAGATTATAAAATTTTAAATTATGAAGTCAAAAGTAATAGCAATGTATTTGCCTCAATATCATTGTATTCCTGAAAATGATGAATTTTGGGGTAAAGGATTTACTGATTGGGTAACAGTAAAAAATGCAAAGCCTCTTTTTGATGGGCATGTTCAGCCACGTATACCTCTAAGTGGCTACTATTATGACTTGTCTAATGCAAATGATGTAGAATGGCAAGCTAAGTTAGCTAAAGATCATGGTGTATATGGTTTTGGCGTATATCACTATTGGTTTAATAATGAGAAAAATTTGCTTACTAAACCAGCAGAAATTCTAAGAGATTCTCAGAACGGTTATGTTAAGTATTTTTTTGCATGGGATAATTGTCTTTGGAAACGTAGTTGGAGTAATGTTGATGGTAACGATTGGGCTCCATTGGCAGACAAATCAGAAGAGAGAAATAAGGGAGTACAAATTTTAATACCTTATATATTAGGAAAAGAACCCGATTGGGAGAATCATTATAAATATGTGCGTACTCATTTTCACTCACCTAACTACGAAAAGAAAGATGGCAAGCCTGTCTTTGCTATTCTCGGTTATTCTCCGGAGATTGCTAAAATGTGTAGTTTTTGGGATAAATTAGCTAAGGATGATGGTTTTAAGGGAATGTCTTTTATTTTCAAATATGCTCCCTTCAAGGGTATTCCACAAACAGCCAATGTATATAATTATGAGCCTCATTGGTCTGGTTGGGGAAATGTTCCTTTCTTAAGTAGAGCCTATCATAAAGTTTTGCGTGTTTTGAATATTAATTATCGTAAGCCTATTACTTTTTATGATTACGATAAAACATGGCAAAAAACAATACAGTATGCAAATCATCATTCCGAAAAGAATCTGTTTCATGGTGGTTTTGTTGATTATGACGACTCCCCGCGCAGAGGTAAAATGAAGTCAATAATTTTCAAGGGTGCTTCTCCTAAAAAATTTAGAGAATATTTTAAAAAACTATACGATATTTCTTCCACGCAGGGAAAAGAGTATATTTTCTTAACGGCTTGGAATGAATGGGGAGAAGGAGCTTATCTAGAGCCTGATATTGAAAATGGAACTGCCTATCTTGATGCAATTAGAGATATTGTAAATGCTAAATAACATTTGTCTGTGTATGAAGTATTTTATATATGGAGGTCCAGGTATTGGTGATTTTATTCTAGCCTTACCAATCGCTGCAGCTTTAAAGCACCACGATCCTTGTTGCTATATAAAGATGGTAACAACCTCTAATAAAGAGCGTATAAAAATTAGTAGAAGATTATTAGCATTGCAAAAATATATCGATGAAATAGATTATTATTCTGCCAAGGAAATCGGTCATTCTTTGAAGTTTTTGAAAAAAAATGGTTTTAAAAAGTATGATTATGGTTTTGTGATTCAATATACGGCAAATGAGAATACATCTGTAATTCCATCAAAAATAGTTCGCATTGCTTCTAAAAAAACTTGTGGAATGAGAGTTCCTGTTAAAAAGGCAATAAAATATGATACATATATCGAGCATGTGGATGGTCTTCGAATAGCTTCTTATCCTATCAAAATGCTAGCCGCGATTGGAGTAAAAGACGAAGTTGGGGTAGATTGCTTGTTAAATAAAGATATTATTCTACGCTATATGCCAAAGATAAAGTATGACCAATCTTTAAGGAATGTAATTCTTTGTGTTGGAACTGCAAAAGTTTCATTTATAGTGAATGGAAACAACATTTCTGCAAGTTCCAAGAATTGGCCTTATGAATATTGGATACAGGTGGCTAATCAATTGGACAAGGAAGGCTATAATGTTTTTCTGTTGGGGGGAAACAAGGAAAAGAGTGAATGTCAGGTTTATTTTAAGTTTCTCTCTCCTACAATTCATAATTTGTTAGGAAATTGTTCTATTGAAGAATCTTTGGCAATACTATGTATAGCTGACATTGTTGTTGGTGCAGACACAGGATTGATGCATTGTGCCGGTGCTTTAGGTAGGCCCTCTCTGACCCTTTTTGGATGTACTGATTTTAAAGAATATCTTCCTTTAGGGAATAAAAGTGAGTACTTGACTATTTCAGAAACTTGTTCTCCTTGTTTTGGAACCGCTCATTCTGTTTTATGTAGTCATCATAAATGTATGGTAAATATGAAGCCCGGCTTGGTGCTATCTAAAATCAAGAGTATTATAAACGAAAATAAATAATATGGGGAAAATCGGAATTTTAACATATCATTCGGGATATAATTATGGAGCTTGTTTACAGGCATATGCTTTGCAAACAACCCTTAATAATCTTGGGTATGATAATGAAATTATCAATTTTGAGACAGAGCGTTTTGTTACTAGCCGTGAGATGTTTAGCCGCAAGCCAAGACGCCTAAAGGAAATAATAAAGAATATCAGTCGCATACCTTATTGGCATACCTTACATGAAAGAGAACGTATGTTCAATAACTTCACCTTGGACGTGTTACATTCCACACCTCGTTATAAAACGGAGGAAGATGTGATAACGCATGCCAAGGATTATGAATGCATTGTGTGTGGAAGTGACCAAATTTGGAATTTATCTCAAAAGGATGCTCCAGCTGCTAATTTAATCTTTTATCTTAACTTTCCTAAAACTCAGCGTCGTGTGTCATATGCTGCTTCCTTTGGAAAATGGGTAAATGATGCTCCTTTACATGAATCAGTAATACTTCCTTTGTTAAATCAATTCGATAGCGTTTCTGTTAGAGAAATCAGTGGCGTGAAATATTTGAAATCTAAGGGAATTGATTGCTCCTTGACATTGGATCCAACTGTCCTTTTGGATAAGGAGGATTATGAGAAAATATGTGCAAGTCGGCAAATAAAAGAAAAATATGTACTCATGTTTGGTTGGAATACCAATTCAGATTTGGTATCAGCAGCCAAGGAGGTTTCTAAGTATTTGGGATTACCAGTTTATAACATCGTTCCACCACCTCGTATGATGTTTTGTGGAATTCCAAGAAAATTGGATGTAGGACCTTGTGAATTTTTGAGCATGATAAAGAATGCTGAGTTTATAGTTACCAACTCTTTTCATGGTACAGCTTTTTCTATAACATTTGAACGCCCATTTGCGTCTATAGTAACAGGTAAGGCTGACACTCGAATGGAATCATTGCTTTGTCAGTTAGGATTGTCTGATCATTTGGTTGCAAAAGAGAATATGAATATCGGCAGGATGATTTCAACAGATTTTGGTGATGTTAAAAATAAAAAAGCAGAATTGCGTAAAAGTTCATTTGAATACTTGAAATCAGCGTTGAAAGGATTATGATTCATTTTGATTTTGACAAGGATTGTTGTGGATGCACAGCTTGCGCCAATAGTTGTAATCATGGTGCACTCACTATGCAGCATAACGAGGAAGGCTTTCTGATGCCTCATGTCGATGAAAGCAAATGTGTAGATTGTGGACTTTGCGACAAGGCTTGTCCTCATCTCAATACTTCAACAGATCTTAGCAAGTTCTCCTTGGAGAGTTTTAAGGACAAGAAAGCTTATCTCTATTTTTCGCAGGAATCACGCAGGAAAGAGTCTGCTTCTGGCGGATTTGTTTACGACCTATATAATAAGGTATTGCAGAATGGAGGCTTGATATGTGGATGCGAGTGGAACGAGGATATTGAGGCTGTGCATGTGATTTCTGAATCCTATGACGATTTATACAAGATGCAAAGTTCCAAGTATGTGCAGAGTAATATGCAGGACTGCTACAAGAAAATACGCAAGGCATTGAGGGAGGGAAAACAAGTAGCCTTTTGTGGAACTCCGTGTCAGACTGCGGGTTTGAATTCCTATCTTGGCAAGGCTGATAGAAGCAACTTGATTTCTGTTTGTGTCATTTGTCATGGTGTTCCTTCGCCTGGAGTTTGGCGTGTATGGAAATCTATCATAGAAAAGAAATACAGAGGAAATCTTGTGGATGTGAATATGCGAGACAAGAGTTTTAAAGGCTATGCTACCTCTTATGTCCGCTATGTCTTTACTACCCCGCAGGCACGCGATGGTCGCGCAAGCGACCCACATACCTCGACGAAGCTGAGGTATGTGGGCATGCCCACATACCTCAGCGACCCCTACATCTTTTTATTTACAGATAATCTTTATTTACGCCATTCTTGCAATCATTGTCAGTATAAGGCAGATCAGAATGGGGCAGATATAATCGTAGGTGATTTTTATCAGTCAACTCCAGAGGCAGGTAATGATGGTTGTTCTTGCCTTTATGCCATGAATGAGAAAGGAAATAAGTGGATAAAGGGCTTGGATGGATGGTTGATAGAGACAGATTATAGGACTATTGGCTGTGTAAATAATATGTTGTGGAGTTCGGTGAAAGAAAATCCAAAACGTGCTGATTTTTTTGAAAAGTTTCGAAATCACAAGTCGCAAACAGAAGCGTTGTTTAAAGATTTTTTGCCTTTTAGATTTGTTGTGAAGAAAATGCTGAATCAAATAGGGCTGTTTAAAATTGTGAGAAAATCATTATATATTATCAAAAAATGATAGAATTAAGTAAAATCAAGAAGAAGTCTATTCTTGTTATTGGCGATGTGATGCTGGATAATTACTTCATGGGAGACATTAAGCGTATCTCTCCAGAGGCTCCAGTGCCAGTATTCAGAAAAACGTCTGAACGTAGTGTGTTGGGTGGCGCAGCTAATGTTGCCGCCAATTTGGTTGCTGCTAATCAGAAAGTGTCGATGATGTCCATCATTGGCAATGATGAGATTGGCAAGAAATTACTTGGCTACTTTAAGGAGAAAGGTGTTAACACAGATTTGATCCAGATATTGGATAGAAGTACGACGATTAAGACCCGCTTCTTGGCTAGCAATAATCAGCAGGTGCTGCGCCTTGATGTGGAGGATACAGACCCTATCTCTAAAAAGATTTGCCAAGAGATGTTGGGTAAGTTAGAGGAAGAAATTGATTGTTATCATCTGATACTTCTTTCTGATTATTTGAAGGGCTTGTTGACTTACGAATTCACCCAGGGAGTCTTGAAGCTTGCTAAACAGCATAATATTCCTGCCATTATTGATGTGAAGGATCCTCATATAGAGAAATATCAAGGTGCATATCTTCTCAAACCTAACTTGAAGGAGATAAGAGATCTTACTGGAATACCAGCGCAGACAGATGAGGAAATAGTTGAGGCAGCTGAGGCATTGAGAAAACGATGCGAGTGTAAATTCGTGTTGTGTACATGTGGTGCACGAGGTATGGTACTTGTTGGTGAGAATCACAAGCCTTTCTTCATCAATTCTGAAGTTCGCGAAGTCTTTGATGTCTCTGGCGCAGGAGATACGACTATCTCTTATTTGGCCGCAGCTATGGCAAATGGCGTAGAAATGGATGATGCTGTAACTATCGCCAACTATGCTGCAGGCATACAGGTTGGAAAGATAGGTACATCTTCTGTATATATGCAAGAGGTGAGAGATTTCTTGTCGAATGAAGATAATGGTTCTTTCCACAAAATTTTACATGCCGAGGATTTGGAAACCTTCCGTCAAGATAATGCAGACAAAAAGATAGTATTCACTAATGGTTGCTTCGACATATTGCATGTGGGGCATAAGCGATATTTACAACAAGCTGCTATATTAGGGGATATTTTAGTTGTTGGCGTTAATAGCGATGAATCTGTACGACGTTTGAAGGGTCCTGAGCGTCCTGTGAACAATGAGCAGGATAGAGCAGAAATGCTATGTGCCCTTGGCTTTATTGATTATGTTGTAATCTTTGGTGAAGATACTCCTTACGAGCTTATAAAGAAGATTCAGCCTGATATCCTTGTAAAGGGTGGAGATTATAAGCCTGAAGAGGTTGTGGGTAAAGACATCGTGGAGGCACGTGGTGGTAAACTGGAACTGATTAAGTTTGTAGAAGGTAAATCTACAACAAATATCATCAACAAAATAAATCATAAGTAATAATGAGCAATATAGATATTATCAAACAGAGATTAAATGATTCTATCTCTGTTAAGCAAGTGCTGTTGGATGATAGTTCTTTCATGGATGTTGTATCCAGACTTGCAGACAAGATAGTGGAATGTATATCGAATGGGGGTAAGCTTGTGCTTTGTGGAAATGGAGGTTCTGCTTCAGATGCTCTTCATTTCGCAGGTGAAATTGTTGGTCGATTTGTAAAGGAGCGTAAGGCTTGGCCTGCTGTAGTGCTCAACGCAGATGTAGCTACTATGACGGCTATTGCCAATGATTATAGTTATGATGATGTGTTTGTGCGACAAGCGGAAGGGCATGTGAAGGCAGGTGACATCTTTATTGGTATCAGTACAAGCGGTAATAGCGAGAATGTGTATCGTGCTGCTTTAAAGTCGAAAGAGTTGGGTGGCTGTACTGCTTGTTTGGCAGGAAAAGATGGTGGTAAAATTGCCAAGGTGGTGGATTTTCCTATCGTGGTTCCTGCCACTGTGACAGCGAGAGTGCAAGAGTGCCATATCTGTATCATCCATATCTTGTGTGAGATAGCTGAGTCTAAACTGTCAGAAATAGAGGCACATGAATAAAGCTGTATTCTTGGATAGGGATGGAACTATCAATGTGGAAAAGCATTATCTTCATAAAATTGAGGATTTTGAATTTCTGCCAGGTGTTATTGAGGGCTTGAAAATGCTTCAAGATGCTGGCTATTTACTTGTGATTGTCACTAATCAATCTGGCATTGGCAGGGGGTATTACTCTGAGAGGGATTTTCTGAATCTCAATCGATGGATGCTAGAGACACTGCACTCGAAGGGGGTGAATATCAACAAGGTATATTATTGTCCACACCTGCCAGATGCAACAGTCGAAAAATATCGTGTGGATTGCGAATGCCGCAAACCTAAGCTCGGAATGTATTTGCAGGCGATGCGTGACTTGGATATAGATTTTGGGGAATCGTATGCAATAGGTGATAAAATACGTGACTGCGCTATTTGTGTAAGATCAAATTGTAAGGGATTTCTTATTGCAGACAATGAGAAGGCTGATGTCATCAAAGATGTAATTGAGGGACATTACAAAAATGTGAGTTATGCAAAAGACTTACTGGAGTGTGCTAAACGAATTGTAAAACTTTAAAATTTTTATATTATGATTATTGTAACAGGAGGTGCCGGCTTTATCGGCAGTTGTGTTGTTCGTAGCTTAAATGAGGCTGGACGTAGTGATATTGTTATAGTCGATAACATTTCAGAGACTGATAAGTGGATGAATATGCGTAACAAGAAGTATATCAAGTATGTACATAAATCAAGATTCTTGGAAGAATTGCCTACTTATGAGAATGTGGAGGCTATCGTTCACATGGGAGCTCAGTCTTCTACGACAGAGCGTGACTTTGATTACTTGTGGGAGAATAATTTCGAATATACCAAAGCTTTGTGGAATTATTGTGCAGAAAAGCATATTAGCTTTATCTATGCAAGTTCTGCTGCTACTTATGGTGATGGCTCTTTAGGCTTTAACGACCGTATGGACATAGATAAGTTGTTGCCATTGAATGGTTATGGATACAGCAAGCAACTTTTTGACTTGTGGGTAAAGCATCAGGCAAAGAGTTTTCCTGCCCAATATTGTGGCTTGAAATTCTTCAATGTGTATGGACCTAATGAGTATTTCAAGGGTAGTATGGCTTCTATGGTATTTCATGGTTTCAATCAGATTAAGGAGACAGGTAAGGTTAAGCTCTTCAAGTCGTGCAATCCAAACTATGCAGATGGCGGACAGTTGCGTGATTTTGTTTATGTCAAAGACATTTGTAAAGTTATCATGTGGCTTTTGGTTAACAAACATGTTTCAGGCTTGTTTAATGTTGGAACAGGTCGAGCACAGAGTTTTGCTGAATTAGCCGAGGCAACATTCCATGCCTTGAATTTGGAACCAAATATTGAGTATATTGATATGCCAGAGAAATTGCGTGGCAAATATCAGTATTATACCAAAGCTGAAATGTCAAAGTTGTATGATGCTGGTTACCCTTATCACTTTGCAGATGTAGAAAATGGTGTGCGTGACTATGTACAAAGTCATTTGGCTCAGAATTTCCTCACTTATTAATCAGAAATGTCAACTGTACAAGAAAGAATCAAGATAGCAATGGCTGCTGTAGGAATACACGTAGCTAATAAGATAAGAAAGAAGCCTCGCAACAAGCGAGTGCTTCTTATCTTTCAGCAAGTGTTTGGTGATTCTATCATATTGCTTCCAGCCCTGGAGGGATATATGGAGCTATATCATAAGCAAAGAGGCTATGGTGTAACTATGATATGTCTTCCAAGTATTAAGAAGTTTCTTACGGATGTGGCGAGCATTCCTGATAGCTTAAACATAGAAACTGTTGACTTCAAGAAATTTGTGAATAATTACAAATACTTCAAAGAGATTGTTGGGCAATATCGTGAATATGCGGAGATTTCTATAGTTATGGGGTCCAGTTTGTCGGCAGAATTGTTTTCTACCACAATTTGCGCCAAGGAACGCCATGGACTGATTTCATGCTTCCGTACCAAATGGCCATTACAAATGGCTTTATTTCAACGTCTTGCATATACTGATGCCGTTATACCCCCTGTAGGTTCTATGATGATAGAGCGTCATGGTATTATGCTACGCCATTTAGGTTTGGAGGATTATAAAGGACATCTATCAACTTTGGTTCCTCAAAAAAGGCTTATAAGTGGCAATTATTGTGTCATCTGTCCTGGTGCGTCTACTCCTGTAAAACGATGGCCGATAGAGCGCTTCCAACAACTAGTTGATTGGATAATCAAAACTTATGATATGGATGTTCATCTTTGTGGAGGTACTCCTGAAAAAGAGGATGCTGAACAATTAATCTCATTGTCCAATCATCCTGATAGGATATTCAATCATGTAGGGAATACTACATTTAAAGAATGGTCTTCTATTGTGCAATATGCTTCCCTCGTAGTAGGAAATGATAGTGCTACTCTTCATATTGCGGCAGCTACTCATCGTAAATGTGTTTGCATCACAGGTATATATGATAAGTTTATGTTCTTTCCATATAAGGTGGAGAAGCTGAGTGAAGGAGAAACACTTCCTACTACCGTAATCGTTGATAAGTCATGTGCTTATTGTCGGACAAAGGGCTATTTTGCTGGTTATGGTAATAAAAAGTGTAGAGATGAAATAAAACAAGGCAAATGTGCTATGTGCATAAGTGAAATCTCTGTTGTTGATGTCATTCAGTCGATAAAGTATGTGATGTAAAAACTTATCAGGTGAATGGTATTCTCTCCATTTTTATGAGCTAGTTTTAGAGGGAAATACTTAGTAGTCTGATTTTCTAGAATTACATTTAAAAGTATAGTTAAACTATAAAGATACTTCATGTCGATTAAATGATAGTAGGATTGGATATTTTTCTTCGGAACACTATCTTATAATTAAGGTGAAAAGCAATTAGTTTGTCTGTGTATGTGAAAAATCTATTATAATCTATTGTTCTCAGTGATATCGTGATAAAGGAATATCCTATTCTGCTCGCTCTATAATCTTTGGTGAGGATGTGAAAAATAGAGATTTTAATGTAAAATCATAAGATAACAATATGAAAGTTGTATTATTAGCCGGTGGTTTCGGCACAAGAATTAGTGAAGAATCTCAATTTAAGCCAAAACCGATGATTGAGATTGGTGGTATGCCAATATTATGGCACATCATGAAAGAGTATTCTTATTTTGGTCACAATGAGTTCATCATTTGTGCAGGTTATAAACAAGAGTACATCAAGGAATGGTTTTCTAACTATTTCTTGCATCAGAGTGATGTAAGTTTCGACTGGCGTAATGGGGGTAATGAAGTTACCATTCATCATAGTGAATTGGAACCTTGGAAGGTAACTGTTGTTGATACGGGTTATGATACCATGACAGGTGGTCGTATTAAGCGTGTTCAGAAGTATGTGGGTGATGAACCTTTCTTCATGACTTACGGAGATGGTGTCTGTGATGTGGACATCAATAAGCTTTTGGAATTTCACAAGAGTCATGGAAAGATTGCTACTCTTACAGCTGTGAAAATGGCCCAGGAAAAGGGTGTGCTGAATATTGGCGGTGACAATGCAGTAAAGTCTTTCAGAGAGAAGAATATCTCGGATGGTGCTCCAATCAACGCTGGTTACATGGTATTGGAACCGGCAATTTTTGATTATCTGAGCGGTGATGACTGTGTGTTTGAGAAAGGTCCATTGGTAAAGCTGGTTGAAGAAGGACAATTGATGTCTTATATTCATGAAGGATTTTGGCAGTGCATGGACAATGTACGTGAACGTGATATGCTTGAGACTTTGCTTAAAGCAAACCAGGCGCCATGGAAACGTTGGGAGCGTGAAGTTCCAATGAAGAACTATTAATAAAGGTATATATGATTGATATTTTTAATAATTTCTATAAAGGAAAGCGAGTTCTTGTAACTGGTCATACTGGTTTCAAAGGAAGCTGGCTTTCCATCTGGCTCCATGAATTAGGTGCCGAGGTAGTAGGAGTAGGTCTTGACCCATATTCAGAGCGTGACAACTTTGTACTTTCAGGAATCGGTTCTAAGATTAAGGCTGACATCCGTGCTGATATTCGTGACGGAGAGAAGATGAAGCAAATCTTTGCAGAGTATCAGCCTGAGATTATATTCCACCTGGCAGCACAGCCTTTGGTTCGCCTTTCTTACGAGATTCCTGTAGAGACATACGAGGTGAACGTCATGGGAACTATTCATATAATGGAAGCAATCCGTGCTACCAAGAGTGTGAAGGTGGGTGTGATGATTACTACCGACAAGTGCTATGATAACAATGAGCAATTGGAAGGATATGTAGAGACCGACCCATTTGGCGGTTATGATCCATACAGTTCTTCTAAGGGTGCTTGTGAGGTGGCAATACAGTCATGGAGACGATCTTTCTTTAATCCTGCAGACTATGGAAAGAAGCATACCGTGAGTCTTGCATCTGTTAGAGCCGGTAACGTAATCGGTGGCGGTGACTGGGCTAAGGACCGCATCATACCAGATTGTATCCGAGCTTTGGAAACAACCAAAGTGATTGATATCCGTTCTCCAAAGGCTGTTCGTCCTTGGGAGCATGTCTTGGAACCATTGTCTGGCTATATGCTTTTGGCTCAGAAAATGTGGAATGATCCTACAGGTTACTGTGAAGGATGGAACTTTGGTCCGGAAGCTGACAGCGTATTAACCGTCTGGGAAGTTGCCTCTGCCATTGTTGGGAATTTCGGCTTTGGTGAGCTGAAGGATGTTTCAGATCCGAATGCCCTCCATGAGGCAAATCTTTTGATGCTCAATATCAATAAGGCAAAGACTCGCTTGGGATGGAAGCCAAGACTGAATGCCAAGCAGTGTGCCATGCTCACTTCTGACTGGTATAAGAGATACAAGACAGAAAATGTATATGACCTCTGTGTGGAGGAAATCAATAAATTCATAGGATAATGAAAGCTTTTGTAACTGGTGCAAGTGGGTTTATCGGTTCATATCTGGTAAAAGCACTTGTTGATGATGGGCATGAAGTACTCTGTTTAAAAAGAATTACTTCAAAGTTAGATTCATTGGATGGATACGAAAAACGTGTAAAATGGGTGAATACTTCTGATAATTGGCAGAAGGCTTTCATTGAGTTCCAACCATATATAGTATTTAACTTAGCCTGGAATGGTGTTGCTGCAGCAGATAGAGTTGTTTGGGAAAAGCAAGTTAGCAATATTGCTATGCAACAAGAGCTACTTGATTTAGCACTAAAAACAGGCTGTAAGAAAATCGTAGGTACAGGATCGCAATCAGAATATGGGGATTTTAATGAAAAAATTGATGAGGAATATCCTGTAAACCCTAAGACAGCTTATGCTGCGGTAAAGGCTGCATCTTTAACTATCATGAGAAGCTTTTGTGAAATTAATCATATTGATTGGTATTGGTTTAGGTTGTTTCCTTTGTTCGGCCCTCATGAGGCTGATAAATGGTTAATTCCTTCACTCATAAGAAGCATTTCTAATGATACACATATGGATTTAACACCGGGTGAGCAGAAACTCGCTTATTTATATGTAGGTGAATGTGCCAAAGCTATTGAAATGGCCATTTATGCAGATAATAAGAGTGGTGTATATAATATCTGTTCAGATAATCCAACTTCGTTAAAAAAGTTGGTAACCAATATTCGTGACAGAATAAATCCTGACTTTAAACTTAATTTTGGTTCCCTTCCTTACAGATATGGTCAATGTATGTACATGGAGGGGGATACAACAAAGTTACGAGATAACATATACAACTTAAATACTTCGGATTTTGAAGTCCAATTGGATAATACCATAAAATATTATTTAAAACGATATGACAATGAAAAATAATGAATTGTTTCAAAAGGCTCAGTCTGCAAGATATTTAGCATTAGAACTTGCGCATAATGCTAATGAGTCTCATTCAGGAGGAGCGATGTCAATGGCAGATGTCTTAATTACGCTTTATGCTAATTATCTAAATAATACTCCCCAAACTCAAAATGAAGTTAATCGTGATCGTTTTATTTTGAGTAAAGGTCATTGCTGCTCTTTATATTATGCAATTTTAGCTGAGATGGGGTTCTTTACCAAGCAAGAACTTTTGGATAACTTTGCAAAAAATGGAACCCATTTCTTTGCTCATGCATCCCACACCCTTCCTGGTGTAGAACTTTCTACAGGAAGTCTTGGTCATGGATTACCTGTTTCTTGTGGCTTGGCTCTTGGTTCTAAGCGTAGCGGTTTAGGCTTTGATGTATATTGTATAGTTGGTGATGGAGAAATGGATGAAGGTAGTAATTGGGAAGCTATTATGATGGCTGCTCATAATAAGCTAGATAATCTTTGCCTCATTATCGATAAGAATCAGATGCAAGCATTGGGTGATACCAAAGATGTGCTATGCTTGGACCCATTGGCAGATAAATTGAAAAGTTTTATGTGGAATGTAGTAGAGATAGAAGGACATGATTATGATCAGATCATCTCTGCTTTTGATAATTTCAAGAACTGCAAAGGTAAGCCAACTGTAATTGTCGCAAATACGGTTAAAGGAAAAGGAGTCTGTTTTATGGAACACAATCTTAAGTTCCACTATAGTGCTCCTACTGATGTTGAATTAATGAAGGCTAAGGAAGAATTATTATGAGAACTAATTTTATAAATCAACTTATTGAAGAAGCTCGCCGCAATGAAAAGATATTTCTCTTAGTTGGCGATTTAGGATATCATGTGATTGAACCATTCGCAGAAGAGTTTCCTGACAGATTTTTAAATGTAGGAATTGCTGAGCAAAATATGGCGGGGATTGCTGCAGGTCTTGCTATGACCGGATATAATGTATATTTCTATTCTATTGGAAATTTCCCAACTATACGTTGCTTGGAACAAATTCGTAACGATATAGCTTATCATCAGGCCAACGTTAAAGTAGTTTCTGTTGGAGCTGGTTATGCTTATGGAAGTTTGGGAGCTACCCATCAGGCAACCGAAGAAATCGGTGCATTACGAGTCTTGCCTAATATGGTTGTCGCAACTCCTGGAGATCCTCTTGAAGCAAGAGCTATTACAAAAATATCTGCTTCATATGATGGTCCAATGTATATACGTTTAGGAAAAGCTGGAGAAAAGACTGTGCATTCTGAGGATAGTATAGATTTAAAAATTGGTGATATCTGTAGTGTAATAACACGTGAAGGAAATCAAACAGCAGTTTTTGCGTGTGGTAATATCTTAGATGCTGCATTGCACCAGATTAACGAAGAAAACTTGAATTATGATCTTTATAGTGTTCCTTTTGTTAAACCTATAAATAAGGAACAACTAATAAACATAGTTAAAACGCATCCAGCTGGCCTTATCACGATAGAAGAACATCAAAAGTCCTGCGGTATGGGATCTGCTATTGTGGAAATTTTGAATGATCTTTATTATGAAGGTAATATAGAAGCCTATCCAAAAGTAAAACGCATTGCAATACCTGATGAGTTTGCTGATGTTGTTGGTACACAAGTGTTTTTGAGGGAGCATGAAGGGCTTAAACTGTAGTGCTTTCAAATATTTGTTGAATACTAAAATAATTGTTTATGAATTTCGTATTCCATAGCAGTGATTTATTTTCTGCAGTTCTTGTTGTTTCAATGGTTTCTATCATGGAAAATAACCAAAAAGAAGAGTCTCTTGTTTTCTATATAATAGAGCATGGTATCACAAAAGAACATCAGCAGAAAATTAAAGATCTGGTTGGTAAGTATCCAAATTCTAAAGTTGTTTTTATCCCAATGCCAAACATCAATGAGAAGTTTGGCTTGGGATTGAAACAAATTAAATCAATTTGGCTATTTGATTCTTATTGTAGGTTATTCTTGGGAACTTTGCTGCCGGATGATGTTGACAGAGTACTTTACTTAGACTGTGATACGCTATGTAATGGTAGTTTGCATGATTTTTATTATCTCAATTTTGGAGATAATTATGCAGCAGGTGTTATAGACTGTTTGTCTGAAGCTTATTATGATTTGTTTGATATGGATAAGACTTCAAGATATTGTAACAGTGGCATGCTGCTTTTTAATATAAAAAAGTGGCGAGAAGATAACATGGAAACCGTTGTTGCTAATTATGTCCGCTCTAAAAATGGATATGTATTCTTCATGGAACAAAGTGTTCTAAATATTCTACTTCAAAATAGAATAGTGATTGTACATCCGAAATACAATACATATACTTTGATGGTGGCTTTTACTCATGATAATCTAAGAAAACTGAGACGTTGTGTAAGATATTATACAGACAGAGATATTAATGAAGCTGTGAATAACCCTATTCTGATACATCTTACTAATGGATTTTTTGTGAAAGGTCGTCCTTGGATTGAAGGTAATGAACATCCGTTCCGTCAGCTTTACATGAGATATAGAGCTATGACTCCTTGGAAAGATGAACCTCTTTTCCCAGACAAAAGCAATCGGAAACAAAAGGCGGTCGTAACGATAGTGAAAATCTTGCCTCAGAATTTGATGTGCTCAATTATAGGATGGATTTATAACGTTTGGCGGCCAAACCATATAAAAAAGAGCATGGTATGATTCTTTTTGAGTTATTACAAGTTGCTATTGATGTAAAGGATGGAAGCTCTCTAACTGCAACTTCTTCGGATTGGAAGAAGTTTTATTCCTTCTGCAAAAAACAGGCATTACTTGGTATTGGTTTTTCTGCTTTAGAGAAGATTGGCTCATGTCCAAAGAATTTGATGTTGTCATGGTATGGAGTTGTGCTACAGATAGAGAAGCGAAATATCGAGATGACCAAAGCTTGCAAGGAAGTGAGTGAAGCTTTTGGCAACGATGGCTTTGACTCTTGCGTTTTAAAGGGGCAAGGTAATCTTTTGAATTATCCAAAAGAAATTCGAAATCGCCGTCAACCTGGTGACATTGATTTATGGGCATCTCCTAAGAATGGTGGAAATGCTCAGAAGAAGGTGATTGGCTATGTGAAAGGGAAAGGAAACTCTCAAGTTGGACCCAATTATCTTCATATCGATATGTTGTGGAACTCAAATATAGAAATTGAGGTGCATTATCGTCCACGATTTCTGGTTTCTCCTTATCGTAATTATCTTATTCAGAAATGGTTTGCGAGAAGAAAGGAAGCCTGTATGAGCAATAGGTGCCAGGATGGTTTTTCTGTACCTCCCACATCTGTTAATGTGGTTTATCAAATGAGCCATCTCTTCAGTCATTACTTTGATGAAGGATTGGGTATGAGACAGTTGTTGGACTATTACTTTGTTCTTGAAAAATGGAAGGACGAAAGGAAAGAAGATAATGTGCTGCGGATATTGGAAAGCTTTGGTATAGGAAAATTCTCTGCAGCAATCATGTGGGTATTACAGGAGGTCTTTGCGATGCCTCATGAATATATGATATGCGAGCCTGATGAGAAAGAGGGAAGAATTCTTCTGAATGAGATAATGCAAAGTGGCAACTTTGGTCAATATGATACCCGTGGCGCAGATTTGAAGAATGGAGGAACTATCAAACATGGTATTTGGAAGTTGAAGCGAATTATGCGACTTGTTGGTAGTTATCCTGAGATGGCACTTTGGGAACCATTCTTTAGAGTGTGGCATTATGGATGGAGAATCATCCACAAATAACAAGCATATTCAAATTGAGTTATTGATATAGATAGAAAGATGAATGTAATAAAGACTGATATTGAAGGCGTGCTCATCATTGAGCCTCGCCTGTTTAGAGATGCTCGTGGCTATTTCTTCGAGAGCTTCAGTGAGCGAGAGTTTAAAGAGAAGGTAGAGCCTTTGGTGGGCTACAAGGTGGAGTTCTGCCAGGACAATGAGAGCATGAGTTCTTATGGCGTAATGCGTGGCTTGCATTTCCAAAGACCTCCATTTACCCAGAGTAAGTTGGTGAGATGCGTGAAGGGTAGAGTGCTGGATGTTGCCGTGGATATCCGCAAGGGTTCGCCAACATATGGTAAGCATGTGGCTGTGGAACTGACGGAAGATAATCATCGTCAGTTCTTTATTCCTAAGGGTTTTGCTCATGGCTTTGCTGTATTGTCTGAAACTGCAGTATTTCAGTATAAGTGTGATAATTTCTATCACCCTGAGGCTGATGGGGGTATCTCTATCTTGGATGACAGCTTAGGCATAGATTGGCGTATTCCTACGGAACATGCTAATCTTTCGGAGAAGGATATGAAACATGAGGTGTTGAAGGACTTTGAAAGTCCTTTCGAATACTAAATAATAGTTTTTTCTAAAATCATCCCGTCCTTCTTTGTTGATAAAGCGAGCTGCACTCGGCAATTTGAAAGCGAGCTTTCATTGCACTCATTGGCATCGCTTTTTCCCATTAAAGAAGGCTCCACCTTTCTCACCAAGCCTCTCTTCCCTCAGGGACGAGAGGATGTAATCGCCCTCCGGTGCTCGGAACCGCTTCGCTCTAAGGTTGACGGGGCATCAAAGCCCTGCGCCATGGTTGTGCGGGATGGGACCGCCTTGCTAAAGTTGGACAATAAAAAATACATTTTTTTCTAATTGATGAAATATATCAAGTATGCAAGATGTACATTTTAAAACCAATATATTGCTGAAAAATATTATTGGTAAAGATTTGATTACTGATGATAATATTGCTGTTCTAGAATTGGTGAAGAATGCTTATGATGCAGGCTCACCGATTCTGGATTTGCATTTTTGTCATGTCAATATGCTAGATATTCACGATGATGACGATGCCCAAATATTGATTTGTGATAAGGGTATTGGTATGAATCAAGATGGACTTGTCGGTAAATGGTTGAATATTGCATATTCGGAAAAGAAAGAGCAGGCGTGGATGAATGGACGGCGTCAAGCTGGAAATAAAGGTGTGGGGCGCTTTTCATGTGATCGTCTGGGTAAAAAATTGATAATATACACCAAAACAAAAGATTCTCCTTGTTTTAAATTATTTATAGATTGGGCAGTATTTGAAGACGAAGGAAATATCAATAAACAAATTCAAGATATTACTCTAAAACTAGAGGAAGTTTCTGTTAATGATGTTTTGAATCTTACCGGTTGGGATAGCTTTAGCCAAGGTACAGTCCTCCAGATTATCGGACTACGCGATAAATGGAGTGCAACTAAAATCATAAGGCTTAAAAGGGATTTGGAAAAATTTATAAATCCTAATCAAATTTTCCAAAAGAATCCTTTTGTCATTAAAATCCTTGCTGATGAGTATCAGAAATATGATGGGATGCAACAATTTCAAAAAGATAAGATTAATGGAATTGTTGAAAATCAGGTTTTTGACAAGCTGAATTTTCGGACATCAAGTATTGTTAGTTGGATAGATGCACAGGGTAATAGTATTATTACCACGTTATATGATAGGGGAAAAGAAGTGTTCTCTTTGGAGGAAGAAAACACATATACACATCTTCGGAATGTAAAAATTACAGTTTTTTATCTCAATACTTATACCAAAAGGTATTTTGCTCAGCAAACAGGTTTTAGGTCAATTGATTTTGGCTCAATATTCCTTTTTGTCAATGGATTCAGAATTCCTCCTTATGGTGATCAAGGGGATGATTGGCTTGGTATTGAAAGAAGAAAAAGCTCTGGATACAGAAGGTATTTAAGTACACGTGAGGTTATTGGACGAATAGAAGTCAATGATGATAATAATGAATTCAATATTATCACAAACCGTGCTGGTGTTGTTCATAACAGTGCTTTTGAGGAATTATCACGAGAAGGTTCTCCTTACGGCTTCTTCTACAAAACATTCAGACGATTGGAGCGTTTTGTCGTTGAAGGTATCAATTGGGATAAGACGGGAAATGTTCCTTCTGAGAATGCCAATGGTGAGGAGTGTTTTAAACTTGATGATTTTACTCGCAATAAACAGATATTATCTGTTATTCGAAAAATTATAGATATACCAGACACTTCTATAAAACAGTTACATATAAATGAAGAGCTCGTACAGGAAATATTGGACCAGCAAGTTAAAGATACCCAAAAAACACTGGATGACATGCTGGCACATTTGGCAGATATAACCCAATCTCTGGATGTGGAGAATATGCGCCTTTTCCAAAATAAGTTGCAAGAAGATTCAGAAGAGTTGAACCAATTGATAAAGGTTGTTAATGCTTTTTCTCCTTCTTCTGAAAAGATAACTGAAATAAATGCAGTAAAAGAATTTGTCGAGCAGAAACGACAAGAACTGTCTGATAAGCAGCAGGAGTTGGAACAAGCTCAAGAAGCACGTGCTATTGCTGAAGAAAAAGCTCGTAAAATACAAGAAGAATTAGAACTCGAAAGAGAAAAAAATACTTATTTGTTATCTTCAGACAGAAGTATGAGTGAAGATGCTAAAGGAATGGTGCATAATATAAAACTGATAGCATTGACTCTTCAGGCTAAGCTGGATAATCTTATCGAAGATGTGAGGGATGAAGATATAGATAAGAGTGAAATATTGAAGACTTTGACATCTATGCGTTATCAAAATGAAAAGTCTTTGAAGATAAGTAAGCTTATAACAAGAGCAAATTTTAGAGCAGATAAAGAAAACCGCTTCATAAATGTTATGGGATATATAAGGCAGTATCTTTCTATATATAAAGATATTACTGGTAGAGATAATATAACTTTTGTGATAAGTGGCGGGAATATTGATTATTCTCGTAAAATTAGTACTCTTGACATCTCTGTTATATTGGATAATTTGATATCAAATTCAATAAAAGCATCAGCCACGGTTGTTGCAATTTCTGCTCAGATAAATAGTAATAATAAATTAGATGTTACTGTATCTGATAATGGTGAGGGTCTCTCTCTACGATTCTTAGATAATCCAGAAAAGATATTTGAACTTGGTGTCACTTCTACGGATGGATCTGGTTTAGGATTATATACGATTAGAAATATATTGAAAGATATGGGAAGTACCATACGTTTCATCGGAAATAATGTGAAATTGAAAGGTGCCTCATTCTTAATGACTTTTTAAGCTTAAGTAATATGATACATAAAAGAATTTTGTTGATCGATGATGCAGATGTTAGCGATGTCTTAAGAGCGCTGACACGTAAAGCTAAGGCAAAAAACATAAATTTGGATTTTGATCAATTTAATGTTGGAAGCCAAAGGTTACCGGAGCTAATTGCCGGTGATGGAAAACTAGATATTAGCAAAGTTATACAATATTACAAAAATCATTACGAGAAAAAGTATTTTGATATTGTTGCTTGCGATTATCAACTTTCTGTAGAAAATTTCGATGGGCCTGAATTGCTTCGTCAAATGGGAAATATATGTTTTGCTAATGGACAACGCTTCTTGATTTATTCGGGCTTGTTAGAATCTATTATAGAAGAGCACGTACAAAAAACGTGTAACGTAAATGGTAAGCAGATTCAGGTAAATCAAAAACTGTTGAAATATATTAAGCATCTTGTAAATGCTCAATATATTGGCTTTGTCGATAGAGAAGACTTAGTTGATACCATATTGAATCATTTATTGGATCATACTTCTTTGGAAAATTTATTAGAAGAAGCTGTAGAAAAATATCCAGACTTAGTTTTGGAATATGGATTTAATCATCATCTAGAGGGAAAGAAACTGAAAGATTGCTTGAATGAAATCTATAGCAAGGAGACTGTCAGGAATGACGTTATGCGGGATTTGTTTGAGCAGACATTGGTTTATCTTTGTAACCACATGTGTAGTAAATAGTAAATATTTTTAAGATATGATGCTTTTAGTCCATCCAGTAGATCCGACGATTAAGCGTTTGGAAAGACTGCTTAAATATGTAATTTGTCATACAGATTCTTCTGAATCTTTATTGATAAAACCAGGTGATATATATAAAAAGAAAGCTCTAAATGAACTGGAGAAAAGATCGAAAGAAGATTTCATAGTCTTTCTTGGTCATGGAAGGAGTGATGCGTTGTTTGGTAGTAAGGGGGCAGAGTGGAATGCAGTCGTTAGCCCTGAAGCAATAGAGCAAGATCCTGATAACTTCTATAACGATGAAAATTTAATTTGTTCTACAAATTATCATTTGTTGAAGGGTAAAAAAATATTTTGCTTTGCTTGTAATTCTGTAGAACTTGGACAGACTCTTGAAAAAAGAGGTATAGATTGCGTATTGCTAGGTTTTGATAGATTGCCTACTACTAAAGAGGAATTTAAAGACGATTGGCATCTTACAGTGTCAAGGCATATGTTGGCAGCAACAAAAGGATGTCTTAATATTGCTGTTCTGCAATGTATCATAACTGCGGTAGAGCAACACTGTGAGTTTGGAGAGATGGAAGAGATTATGAAGTTTGAACTGCAAAAGCAAATATCTTTTCTTTTAACTTCTAAAGCCCGTTATCGCTATGAATTGGCAAATGTATTGTCTGCCATAAAGGCCAATGTGATGGTCGTTGGTGATAGAAGTATTAGAGTTTAAGACATATAACTTGTATGGAAGCTACTAATGTAATGATAGATAGAATTATTTTTGTGGTTAACAAGCAGAGTTTTTTCGTGAAATACAAAAATAGCATAACTTATGTCTGTGAGATTAAATAAACTATTACGGGAAGCAAATATTGGGCTGCAAGCATTCTGTGCGATTCTAAAGGCTTTAGATATTGATGAACCACATCTTGAGCCAAGTACCAAAATATCGGATGAACTTGCTAATCTGATATTAAATCTTCGAAATGTAGATTTGGATTTTATAAAGTTGATTGAAAAGAGTGTAGAGAAGAATGTATCTGATAGTGCTCCCAAATCTCCTCTGAAAATTCTTGGGACTATAGCTTTAGACGAATATGGTTCTCCTGGTCGTGCTAAAAGAGATATGGGAATTTCTAGTAATAGCTTCACGAAAGCGATAGAGAATTATACGGCTCTTGAAGAACCTCAATATAAAGAGGGCTGCAAAAACTTTTGGATAGAGGAGTTAATATTACTAACGCCACAAGGGAAAGCAACCCGTTTGCCGATAGCCTATTTCGGTAGCCAAGATAAAACGCCTCTTTACTCTGTATTGATAGGTTGTAATGGTGTCGGTAAAAGTTCCTTATTAAAGGAAATGGTGGATTTCTTTGTAGACCTTCATGCTTATATAAATAATTTAAAGTCGAAAATGTCATCTGCTAATAAGGCGAGGCTCAAAGGCGTTAAGTATCATAATGATGGTGTCTGTTGTGAGGTGATAAGAATCGGTAGAACTTTTCTTGCCAAGATTGACAACAGGTTGCTGGCTTCAAAGAAACTGCGCGTTCCTACTATCGTTGCATGCAATTTTGGCGCATTCGATAAGTTTCCTGTTCAAAAGGTGAATGGCTCTTCTCAAACCAGGTATGATGTACCATATTATAAATATGTAGGGGCTCATGTTAATGGAAATATGATTTCATCCTCTGCTATTGCTTTTCGGTTATTGTTCGCTTTGAAGGAGAACATGGACGATAGACAGCGGCAAAATTTATCATCTATCTTGGATTTCATAGGATATGATCACACTATAACTTTGAATTACTCCATAGTTTTAAAATCCAAGAAAAATGGTAGCGTATATGATCATGTTCTTCAGCATGTGCAAAAAGACAAAGAATACAGCAAACTTACATCTGAGCAAAGGAGTAACAAAGTTAGGGAACTCTATGATTTTTACAAGAACAAGGAGTTTGCCAAGCAACCTACGTATAACTATGATATAGATATAGATCAAAATTCATTGGCTGCAAATGAAGATTTGAATTATATATATAAGTTGAAGCAATGTGATTTGGTTCAAGCAGCAAGTGTTGTATTCTATAAGAATGGAACACAGATTGCTTCAGAAGAAATGAGTTCCGGTGAGTTTGCCATGCTTTCTATGGTGCTTAGTATTTCTACAGCATCAAGTGATTCGCATACGTTAATTCTCATAGATGAGCCAGAGCTGAGTCTTCACCCCAATTGGCAGATGACAATCATAGATAATCTTGACAGGGCATTGAAAGATCAGGTGTGTCATCTGTTGATAGCCACACATAGTCATATGCTCGTATCAGATTTACCTATGAACAGGTCTTCTGTTTCTCAGTGGGAAAAGGATGATGATGGTAATCTTATAGCCAATCGGATAGGAGAAAATACTTATGGGTGGTCTGCAGAGGAAGTGCTTCTTAAAGTTTTCAAGACGGCAACCGATAGAAACCGATATTTCGGCGAGCGTATAGCCAAGCTTTTAGAACAAATGGGTAATGATACCATAAGTAAAGAGGCTGTTGCTGATGAATTGAATGAACTGCAGGAGATTTCACAGCATTTAAGTGATGTAGATCCGATGAAAATGGTTCTGAACACAATTATAGACGCATATAAATGATGAACTATGACAGAAGAGGAAGACTACATTGTGCAAAATCCGTATCAGCCTACAGAGAAAGAAAAACTTGCTATTGAGGAACTAGCAAATAAAGGACTTGAATCTGGAGATTGGAATTCTAAAAAGACTGGTATAACTGAATTCAAGGATCATATGCGTGAACACATGTACTATGAACAGAACTGCAGATGTGCTTATTGTCGTACAGAATTGCCTATAGCTTGTTGTTTCTTGCAGCGTGATCACATCGTTCCGAAAGCTCCACATCCTCAATGGATGTTCGAACCTCGCAATCTATGTTTTGCTTGTGATAAATGCAATAATTTTAAGGGTGATAAAGAGGTATTGAGAAATCGATATGCAGTTGCCTATCCTACTGATAGCAAAGATTTCTTGATTGTTAATCCCTTTCTCGATAAATATTCAGACCATATAGAGCTTAAGGATGGTATTGTATATATTGGGAAAACAAAGAAGGGGTGTTTTACAATTGATACTTGTAAACTCTGTAGAACAGACTTGGCTTTAGAGCGGGCAAAGAAAAAGATGGAGACAGACAATTCTAATACAGTTCGTACACAATTACTAGCTTTGTTGCCATCATTGCCTATTATGGATGAGGAAAAAAGCAAAGCTTTGGAACGTTTTGAGAAAATTGTAAAAATATATAAACTGAAACATCGGGATTGAACTGTTGATATGATAGCGTCTTATCATAACTGCCATGCTTCTTGGTTCACCAATGGGTATCTGTCCTGCGAGAGTGAAGAAACTCCAGATTTCTACTAATATCTGTGGTGAGAAGTTGAAGAACTGCGGTTATCAGTTTAAGTGGAGCTTTGAGGAAGCACTGGCTGACTGGTTTGAGGATAATGACAAGAAGGGGCTGAAGTAAATTGGATGGACAATGGTTCGCAGGAGATATGTGCTGCATGAGGCTTTGGGATTATCAGAGGAGAAGAGGTAACCGCTTATTTTTAGTCTCACAGATTTCACGGATTTACACAGATTTCTTTTGATTTTCTTGGTGGTTTCGAGAAAAAAGTGTAATTTTGCGGCAGAAGTGTTAAATATAGAAGAAATTGATTATGAGAAATATGAATAGAATGTCGGTGGAAGATATCGCTAAACTAAAGGCGGTAGCTTTGTATGTCTTAGACAAATGTGGTGAAACGGATTTCATTCAT
>ERZ1034678.188-NODE-188-length-35113-cov-39.281191_pt1 | contig 35113 bp, 26 predicted proteins | sample MGYA00520640_ERZ1034678 | MGnify/ENA primary metagenome ERZ1034678 (study PRJEB33766, sample SAMN09781767) | gut metagenome | biome: gut microbiome | host: Homo sapiens | place: Madagascar | study: EMG produced TPA metagenomics assembly of the PRJNA485056 data...
AGAAATCGTCACCATCACATTCTTGGTTGTTATACACTTCCAAGCGGCTGTATTCTTCTGCCACGAATCGCAGAAAGTCCAAGCCGCTTCGTACGGCTTTCCCATTCTCCTTGGCATCCACCAAGGACTTGAATTGTTTATATTTTGTGTAGGATTGTATCATGCTGTAATGTCTCTTTAAGTCTGTTTTGTGTGTTTGAGCAAAAGCATCTGCTTTAAATTCGAAGTGTAAAATTGTCATAAAGCAAATCGTCTATTTCATTACTAATAGCTTGAAATTCATCTACTATCAATAATTTGTTAGGATTATGCAATTCTACGACTTTGATATTTTCAGCATTTAATTGCAAATCTGATGATGTCGCTACTATCAATTGAGCATCTTTGGGCTTGTTTTCCACAAGAAAAGAGAACATAGTTTCTTCATCTTTGTCTCTTAGACCACGTTGACGCATTTCATCAACCACAATCGGGCAGAGGACAGGACCACCATATTTGCACATAATATCTATAAATGCATATGTATAAGCAACAATAGTTCTTGGGACTTTTGTTCCTGTAACAGATATGTTGGTACTCAAAGAAATCTTTTTCTCAGAATTTAAACGAACTTTCATTTTCGTAGTGTACTTTAAAACTAAATTTCCAAAGTCATTCTCTATCATTTTTTTGCGTTCTTTTTTACCTTCATCATTGACTTTTGCTTTTAGTTTTTCTATCTCTTGTTGATATTTTACTTTCTCTGCTTGGAGTCTATTATTCTCTTCTCCCATAATGCCATCAAAATAATTTTCCAGCTTGGAATTTAAATAATCATCCAGACTTGACTCGTCTTTTTTGATTTGCATCAGTTGGGAAATTTCTATAAGTTTATCTCTTATTTCTTTATTGCTATATTCTGCATTTTCTATTTTAAGATTTATATCTTTGAGCTCACTTTCATTTTGGATTATTAAATCTTTGCATTTCACTATATCGTCTCTCATTTCGAGTCTACCAAGAAAATCATTATTCACTTTAGAACCACACATAGGACAAGTAATTACATCTTCCTGAATCATAGCATAGTTAAAATCCTTATCTATTTCTTTTATATTATTGTGCAATTGCTCTATACAGAAAGTAAGATAACTCTTTCTGTTATACAATTCTTTTAGTTCAGTCAATTTGTTTTTTTGAGCAATCTTCAACTCACTAATTTTCTTGATAAAATTTGCAATTTCATCATTGAAATCATTCTCGTTTAAAGACAACTTAAATTTAACAAGACGCTTTTTCATGCTCTCAAACAGTCTTTTGTTTGCAGCTAAATCTATATTTATTTTATCCAAAGACTTAATTGCATTATCGAGCTGGACTTTGAATGAAAAGTATTCATCAGATACCACTCCTGTATGGAGTAATAAAGTATTTGCTCGTAAAGTACTACTGCCACATCTAGAAAAAGAAGTCCACGGCTGTGCCCAGCCATCATCTTGATCTATATAGAAAGGCATAAAGAGGTAATCGGAATAAAAGGTTTGTTTAATTCCATTAATCTCAATCTTAGGAAGGTGTATATCCAACAAACTAGAAATAGCCTTACCTTGCTTGGCTAAAGAATCTGTTAACGTTCTTTGAGTACCATCTGGATTAAAAATATAGTAGTCTTTTCCTATATGGAGAGCTGTGAAGTTTATATCATCTACGGTAAACTTCAATAAAACCACAATATTATCATTTTTCCATGTTTCAGGAATACTCTTTATGGAAGTTCCGAGTGCCGAGAATAAGGACTTTGAAATACAGGACTTACCTGTATCGGTATCACCTTTGATAATGACAATATCACTATCAAGACTTATCCTTCTCGCCTTTCTGCTTGAATAGCTCAGGAAAGAGATTTCCTTGAATCTTAACTTTTTCATACTTCTTAGTTCTTAAATTTCTTATAAGAATCTTTAATATCCCAATATTATTATTCATGCCGTCAAATAAAAAATGAGTGCCAAAATAAAAGAATCTTTATATCCGAGAGGATTTGAATATTTACTTTTAACCTCAGTCAAGACCTTATTCCCTAATTCCCAGAAAGTATTGCAATCTTCAAATTCAATATTTGTATTTACATCTCTGATACAATTAGATAATTTGCAAAATTCTATATTATCATATTGGAAATATTCGTTCCTGATTTTGTTTTCCAATTCTTGTTTTATTATTCTTCTTTGCTGAAAAGTCGTTCCATCCATTAACTCTCTCATTGCAGACTGGCATTTCATTTCGAACGAAGTATAATTATGTAACTCATTTATGAAACTTTCAAATTGAGATTTTGAAATTGCCTTATGAGTAAACAAGTCTTCTTTTGTATGACAGACTTCTTTGTAATCATTACGTTTTGTTATTTCCGCAAATATGGCATCATAAAATGATCTTGGATTGATTTCAGATGTTCCCAAATGCTTTCTTAGAAACGTTGTAACCTTACCAACCAATGAATCCGTAGAATCATTTAAATTCAACTGGTTTTGGATTATAAAAAGATGCTCGTAACAGTTGGGATTTATCTGTGTGCCCAGTTCTTTCTCGATTTTAGACTTTATGTCATTTTGCACTTTTTCTGATAATTTAGAAAAGGATAGAACTTCGTCATGGGAATCAGACTTGGAATCAAAATGGTTCTTTGACACGAAAGTATTTGTCACGAAATAAACATCTCTTGTCTTCTCAAATTCCAAATAGTGATTAATCAATTTTCCCAAATAGGACTTCTTGACTTTTCCTTTTGAATCTGTTTCTTTTTGACAAAGTTTGTTTGCCTGCCAATAATTCACACTCGTTTTAATCTGGTAAAAATCAATATTAGCAGCATCTTCATCAGAATCCAACACTTCTATATCATCATGATAATCAAATATAATCGTATAGGACTCACCACTATCTTCTAACTCCAAAAGTTTCTTCAAAGCCCAGTTCTTTTGGAAGCTAAAGCCATTGTCTGCTGTAGAACCTCCTATATCTGAAGGGAGTTTACTTAATATTTCATCAAAAGCATCCATAATCATTTCTTTTTACACAACAATCCCCAACCACTCAAGCACATCTCTTTTCAATTTACTCAAAGGTCTGTCCAATGTCTTCTTGATGTCTGCTTCAACACCAAACATCATTCTGAATACATCTTCACGAGAGTACTTCATACCCAAATCTACACAAACCTTATCAAACAGTGTTTTGAGATATGTCGGATTGTTCTTTATCTCGAAATCCATGATGTCCTTTACTTCCAAAGGACCATGTTTCTCGTAAATTTCATCAAGTGCCAAGTCTGTAATCGTTTTGTCTTCCTTACCATTCCTCTTACGACAAAGAAGTACAGACCACTCGCTCGCATGTAATGTATCCATATACTCTAATGTTGGAACAAACTTAAAGTCTGGGTCGGAATCTGGGTTTGTATATGGGTGAATATGCGTCTTCAAGCTATAATGTGCACTTCCTTTTACTGAACTATTGCATACAGAACAACTTGGTATCAAATTATAAAAACTTAGTCCCAATAATGGATATTGCCGATGTGCAAACCAATGGTCGAACTGTGGTCTTACTTTGCTTACTATCTTGCCTTTTTCTGTAACCTTCCCTACAGTAAAAGTGTATTGCCTATTACAATAAGTGCATGTGTTCCTGCCTTTCAGTAGTGAAAGGTTATAAGCCACTTCTTCTTTAATCAAGCCGTAATCAAACACATCATACAGGAATGTCAGTAGCTTCTCATATCGGTCAATCAATGATTGTTGTTTGGGCGTTCTGCGCTTCTTGGCTTTAGCCTTCAAGTATCTTCTTAATAACTTTTCAGAATAAATGTCGTGATAGCCATATCGGTTTACAGGCATCAATTTCAACATATTATTCAAATGGCGATGATTTAATTTGAAAAGCCTTGAAGGTTTTGAAGACAATATATCTTCCACAAGCCTTGTATCTGAACTTCCATCTGACATGACAGGTACTAAATAGTCACACCAATCCTTGTATTCGGCATTGTCTCTTAGCTTATTTACATTTCCCACGATGGAAAATTCTATCCATGAAATGTATTTCTTCATGTCCATCGTTGATATATCATCCAAATGCCACATGTCAGTTTCTCCTGTCTTTTAGCCTTTTCAACTCTGCCTCCAACAACTCGATTCTTTTATCTAATATTGTTGTACCAAAAGTTGCATCATATTTATCCAGCAAAACTCTTTGAACGATGGGTTCGTCTATCGTCATAATCAATCCTAATAGCTTTTCTTTTGGATAATTTTGCAGCCATGAGCTTTCTCCACAGTCTTCAGCAGAACCATTGCCTTCACAATACATATTCAGAACTTGTATGATTCTCTTTACCACCCATTCCGAGAACAAACCTTTACAGCCGTCTTTCATAAAGAAGTTGGTATTTAACATATCATGGATGTTGGCTCCAAAGCTTTGCAAATCAAGGTGCTGTTGAACTCCATCTTTCAGTGTCATAATATTTGTTGCAGGAATATCGCTCAATACAAATGGAGAGTGGGTAACTATCAAGAACGAAACAGCCTTAATGCCATCCATATACATTTGTCTCAATCCATCCAAAAGATACAGCAAGAAATTTCGTTGCATTTCGGGATGAAAATACAACTCTATCTCTTCCAAAATCACATTGACACGGCTATAAGCCACTCTTTGTTTATTAGCATCAGAATGAACAGAGTTTATATTGGCTAAATGGTACAATATAGAACTGATAGTATAAATTTGTTGGCGTTCACCTGAACTGAGTTTTTCCAGCGTTATATTTTGTTCACTATGTTGTTCGTGGAGAATGATGGATACATTGAATATTGGCGAAGGCAAAACATCTTCAGTCTTGGAATATAAAAGTGGAAGTTGTTGTTCCCAATCTTCTTTCATGCTACGCATAGCAATCTTTTTTATCTTTATGGCATTTTCTAAATTAAGAAAGCCTTCTTGATAACATCCACGTACCAAGAAACAAAGCGTTTGCCTAATTTTGGTAGTTATATGAGAATAATCAAGACTCATAGCGTGTACCATCTTCTTTACGGCAGAAATATGTTTTTCTTTTGGCCACTTTCTAACTCCAGCTAAAGCATCATAATATTTTCTATATTGCCGATATTTCATGGCAACCTTTATCGTTTTGTAGGCAAGATACTCTAAAGCCTTAGCTTGAAGTGGATGACCATTGCTTTTATCAAATACGCAGTTATACTCTTCTCTCCAACATCCGTTAATCATGTTTTGTATTTTTCGATAGGCACGATGCTGGTAATGAAGACTGCAATCAGCATTGAGAGCTTCCAAATTATATTGTTTCGTGTTTTGAGTAAGTTCAAAGCCTACCACATCAAGATGCCCATTTAGAGTAATGAATCCTGAACCATGAAACAATAACACCATCAATCTCTCTTTCGATAGTGTTCGCTCTGTATTGCTGTCTATGTTTCCATTCTTCCTATATGGAGTAATGACTAATGGAGTCTGATAGCCATCATTCTTATGAAACAGTCCATTCAACCAACAATCTCCTTCGTCGTTAAAATCATGTGGATTGTAAGCATATAAACTATAATTGGAAACGAAGGTGTAGAAGAAATGCTTAACTATTTCATTTTTGTAAGTTAAATCCGAATGAGAAGAACTGCTCTTATCCCAATCATGCAGCAATGTTTTAGCAGAGAATACTACACGTGAGTTCTTTTCGTCTATTTTGCATCTACTATATACATACAATTTTACATTTTCACCAGATACTTGCAATAAATGAGGAATACCATCAGACATATAGTACAATTCTCCAAATAGGCCATCTATATAAGTCAAATGTTCTGCAGCTGGGAATAAAGGTAAATCTCCAAATAAGGAAACCGAAAAGTTATTAATCAAGCGTAATACAAATTCAACTAATGTACTTTTACCGGCTCCATTAGAACCAACCAATGCTAAAATATTTACATGCAGATGCCTGTAATGGTTCAGGTAATCATCGTATAGAGTCACTATGCCAGACTCTTTAGCATGAAACTCTACAGAATAATGATTTATGTAGAAACCATCCAAGAAGGTGTAATACTGATTGGCATCAAGAATTTTCTTCCCAATGCTATTATCATTGGTAATTCGCAAAGCGAATATACAAAAATCAGGAATTTGCATAATTGTTTACTCTTTGATTTATAATAAACTGGCTACTAAGCCCCATCCCCGAAAAGTTGCTCAAAAAAGGGGAGAGGTATCGTCCGCCCAATATATCTTTTTCCTTGTTCCATTTTGTCATTCAATCCACAGTTTTCCCGATATACTTCCAGAACACCCTCATTTTCTCAGGAGTTTCCGTCAAAGCCAAATTCTTGGTAATCACGAAATAGATGAAACGGAACTTATATACCGTCCAATACAGCACCAAAGCCAGCGCCAACTTTCCAAACATCGAGAACAGCAAGAAATAGAAGTTGAGCCTTTCCAAACGATGGGATGCAGTTACATCCAAGACAGGCGAAGACACCACGACATCAAAGATGCGATAATTCACCTCTTTACCTGTCACCTCGCAGGGCAGTGTCGCTACCACAAATCCATCCTTGACGCTATCCCAGCCACTCGCTATCAGTTCCAATGGCGCAAACACTTGCGCTATGGCGAATATATACACAAAGATACTCAGCAGAATCGGTATTTGCAGGTAATAGCTATTCAGCTTTCCCAATACCAGCACATAGGTAAAAGTGGAGAACAGTCCGAGAGCCAAACTAACCTGGAGCATCGGTGCAAATGCCTCTTTCATCGTAGGAATAGATGCCGCACGGATAAACAACGCTAATATCGCAATGATACAAAGAGACAGGAATATTGCCCCCAACCTAAAGTCTGCCGAACTATAATCCGGTCGGTATTCCTTGGATATGGTCACATTGTTCAGTACCAGATAGATGTAAAACAGGATGATACTACCCGCCATCTCCATGATGCACCTGAACACGAACATATTGTAGGCATACGACGCAGAGCCTATCTTTCCTCCTGTCAAACCCATGACAAGCATCACTCCATTGTAGAATAACCATACCAACCACAGAGCCATCCATCCCTGATAGAAACGAGCCACGGAATGCCTGATGGCAGCAAACCTTTCCTCTATCGGAAAATCCTCTTCATCCGTGATATGACACTCCCTTTTGAAATAAGTCTCTATCAAGTCCTCCTTTTGCAGCAACCTCCTTACTATCTTGTCCTTATGCCCCCAGATATAGAAGAAGACAATGCCCATGAAAAGAGTCTGGAAAGCATACAGCAAATTCGTAAACTCCTCCAATCCCCAATTTGGGGATAGCAGCTTGAAGTCCTTGAAATATCCCAACACGGTAAACGATGTGGCTACTATCGGACATAACACGGTTAGCACCAAAGCCCACGTCTCGTCTTGCCACCACTGTTTATAGCTACTGCCATTCATATCTTTCATACACCTTGTCAATCAAAATTATAAAATGTCTTCTCGTCCAAATCCTCAAATTCCACGATGTTGGACTGAAACTCAAACTTGTTGAATCCGTTGCTGTCATAGTTCTCCACACATCTGAACAGCTTGCTCACGTTCTTCACCTTGCCACAATACATCTTGCTCGGTGTATTGGTGTAGCCGGCAAACTTCTCTACAAAGATTAGAGGATGACCATCCTTTTCGTCCTTATCCGTGATAATCACATTGTCAGCCAAGGCACGCAGCGTAGGAAGCATCGACCCAGCCCTGTCACACAATATATATAAGATGATGTCATGCTGACGGCAAAGTTCAGCCAATGCTGCCAGGAACAAGTCATCCTTCAATCTTGGGAAACAGAAATCCAATATCTGCAAGTCATCTATCACGATTCTTCTGATATGCTTTTGACTGTCGCCATCGTATGGCACCTCTATCTGCTTTTCCAGATAATACAGGAACTCTGCTGGCGTGATATTACCCATACAAAAGTTCATGAAGTGAATATAATGATAGCAATTAAGGCATGCCTCGTTCTTCTCCTTGTTTTTCTCCTTGTTCTTTTCCCAGCAGCCACATGATGGTCGGGCAGGGCAAACCAATCGTCTTCTCGTAACCGTCTCCTCCTTGTTCATCATGATGATGAGCGTGTGGTCTTTGGCGCAAGCCGATCCGAAGATACCACCAAAGGTAAGGAAACGTTTGTAAGTATTAGCCCTACCTACTACGGCAGTCACAAATCCTGCGTTGCCATACATATACTCATTCTCAAAGAAGTCATCTTCCTCCTTTGATTTGTGGATAAGATGGCGCAATGGATTGATAGGAATGAACACCCTGTTCAGCAGGTCGATGGACATCTGCTCCATGTAATTCTTGGGATAGATGGCATAGAAAGGCTTATTGTCCCCCGAGGCTAGTTCCGCCTCATAATCCTCGTATGTCGTGGTAGGCGTATCGTAATAATACTTCTGCAATTTCATATATTGCTGGTAAGTATCCGTCAAGGCATCCGCATGTGTATATACCAAGGCACGCTGCAGGTATCTACGCTCATGCAGATACGACTCCTTGCGAGGATAAACCTCGATGCCAAAGTCACGCTTTTTGTACTGATGCTGTCCCTGATAGAACTCCTGACTGTCGCTCTTGATGATTTGAAGATACTTCAGCACAAATCTATGGCTCAACTCCTTGGATAATTCGACAATCATATTCACCCGATTCTCTGGCACATCAGCGGTAGAGTCAACGCAAAGGATAGCTATTTTGGCAGATTGCAACCCATCAAGGATATTGTTGACCACTTCTCTTGTGAGTTTCTTTTGGTCAGAGACATCCACTGCTACCAAAGAGTGATGGGGACTTATCCTTTTGGCAACATCTTCTGCTGTCGTATTGTTCTCCATCACGAATGGCAAGAAGTGCAACCCTGTATATCGATGGAACAAGTCATCCTTCGGTTTGCCATAAGCATCCTTGCTATACTCATTGACAGAGCCATGCCTTCTTCGGTACACTTGGTTGTATTGGTTGTCATCCGCAGCCAAGTCAGCCTTCACATGTAGCGAGTTGGTCCGCCTGTTATAATAGATGATACCATCTCCCATCATCGCATCCGTCTTGGTGGCGATGGCAGAATAAGGAATGTTGGCATTCCTGGAAATACCTTGGCACAATATCTGAGAACTTTCAAACAATATATCCGTAAAGATATTCGAGCTGAGGTTGACAGAGGTATCTTTCGACGCTTTCTTCCTCAATATCTCTTGCAGGGAAGAAGAAATGAAGAAGTCCAAGAACAAGTCATCCAACTTATGCGCTTGGTAATAGGTGGAATACATGATTGGTTCATTGTTCCAATCCTTACCGAACACCTGATACTGCGATTTGACATTCTCGATAGACTGGGCAATACCATAGAGCATCTGCATGGCAAGCATACACTTGTCATTGTCATCCTCGTTTCCTCGGATAACGATAACCAGAGGTGTTCTCTCTATAGCCTGTTCTTTTATGTATAGAGGATTGAGGACATTTGCGTCAATTCCCCCATACAGCACTTTGTCAAGCCCACGTATGCCTGTTGGCAACTTTGGCAAACATTTTGGCTTCTGTTGTTCACTCGTTTTTTCTTCCATTGTTGGTTGTTTTCAAAGGTTTAAAAGGGCTACTAGGCTCCATCCCCAAAAAGTAGCTTAAATAAAAAGGGGAGAGGGAGCCGTTCGCCCGTAGATCTATTATTTCTTGTTCTTCATTCTCCAAAAGAAATGCCAAGTTCTGAAGATTGGTTCACATAGAGCCTCGGCAGGATAATATCTTACGAAATGCATATTTCTCCATATCTTCAGGAAGTATTTTTTTGCCATTCCTTGTTGTGTGAAATGCCCATACTTGGTGAAGTGCTGTCCGAAGTTGCCTCCATTCAGAATCTCTTCTAACAACAACTTTCCTCGCTTTTCATCCATCGGAGCTATCATCTTCTCATCTGATAGTCCCAATGCCTCATGTAGCACATACATCACTGCCATTGCAAACTTCCACAATCCAAGATGCTTCAATTCCTTCTGCAATGTATCCTTAATCGCCAATAACCCATCATTATTCACTACATAGTAGTAATCAATGATTTGTCTCATGCCAATCCCTTCATCGAAGAAATGGTGATAAAGATGTGTCAGTTGATAAACCACATTGAATGCCGTCGTTGGTATAGCAATTTCTCCAATACCATCTGGCAGGCTAACAACATTTGAGCATTGCAAATCAGCATTCCGCTTGAACCATTTCTGCAAGCGTGCATTATAGATAGGATTATTCATTGTGCAAGGGAAGAAATGCAGCTCTACCGGTACTCCATCTACAGAAGTTTCTATATGTTGATACCTTATATCATCCCCAAGTTTGAAATGCTTCTTGGCATATTCCGTTATCTGTTCACGGCTTGCATTCACCCATACATCAATATCCCCTGGATTACGAGAATACGCATTTGGATACATCAAGGCATTCCCTTGTCCTTTCAAGATGCAGCACCTAAGTCCATCCTCTCTGAGCATAGAATAGAGTTTGCTTGCAACCGCATTCACCTTCATGTTCTGTCGGCGAATTTGTTGCGATACTCCCATCCAAGTCATCAGCAAGTCCCTTTCTATCGGTTTTTTCTTTAACTCCTCAGTATATTCCTCACTCAATCGCTTTATGCCATCAAAACAGATTCCAATAATTGTTTGTTTTGTCGCAAAGCTATATAATTGTTGCCAATCAATATTGGCAACAACTATACTCATGTCAACCTTGTCTCCAAGACTGTACCTTAAAAACAAAAAAATAGCTGATGATTGTGCCATACCATCATTCACAAGTTATCACTTCTTGTACATATCTTCGTAATACTTCTGATACTCCCCAGAAGTAACATGATCCATCCATTCCTGATTATCAAGATACCACTTTACGGTTTCTTCGATTCCCTCCTCAAACTGGAGAGATGGCTCCCAACCCAATTCCTTCTGCAACTTTCTAGAGTCGATGGCGTAACGCATATCGTGACCCTTTCTGTCGGTTACATAAGTGATGAGAGTCATATCCTCGCCATCCTTTCTGCCGAGCAGACGATTAAAAGCCTTGATTTTTATCTGATTGCTTTCTTATAACATTCCTTGCAAGCCTCTATCTCTTTCGGTAACACAAAGAGTTTTTTAACTCTTTCATGACCAGCTTCTGCCAATCTATGATGAAGAGCATCATCTGTAACCAATCTATCTATAGCTTGAGCATAAGCTTTAGAATCCCCATTGGCAACTTCCAAACATGTCTCATTGTTAATCGACACCCAGTTTACGCCACTACCTTTTATCGTAAAGGTAACAGCAGGGAGTTTACAATACATACCTTGCGCTAACGACAAGCCAAACGCCTCATTCTTTGTTATGCTTGGAAAAGCAAGTACTCTTGAAGCATAAAGATAACAACGTAAATCATCATCAGAAACTTTTCCAACAAATTTTACTCTGTCTGAATAACAAGAACTCTTCAATTCATCTGTCAATGGTCCCTTGCCAGCTATAACAAAAACGCAATCTGAATTTACGAACTTCTCTGCTTCTATTAAATATGGCAGTCCTTTGTATTGAATATGTCGTCCAACAAAAAAAATAATAGGTTTATTTCCGTATTGTTTTTTAAATTCTTCTATTCGAGATTCATCGGATTTTTTAGAGACAAACAAATCCTCTTCTATTGCACTCTGTACAATATCCACCTTATCTTTGAATGGCTGAAGTGGTATTGAGCTATCACGATAATTAGGACTTGTCACCATAATTCTATCAGCACGCTTTAGCAATGCCGTTTCAAAAGGCTTAATAAAAGGATATATCTTCTTTTGTTTAATAATATCCATGTGCCAATGTACCACCAATTTTACATTTTTGGGGATAACAGAAAGTAATACTGCGGCAGGAAAAGGATTTGCCCAATGAAAATGAATTATATCTGGATTAAATTCCCTAATCGCCTTTTTAAGTATAGGGAAATATGCGAGAGACAATGCCTGACGGGCAATATTTATCCATGTTCCTACACGATAAACCTTTACATTGCCAACCTTTTCTATGACATTTTCCTTATCTTCATTAAAACAAACAACAGCGACCTCATTCTTTTGGGCAAAACTATCTGCCAAATATTTGCAAGTATTTTCTACCCCTCCTATATAGGGGTAGTAATACTTAGATACATGCATTATTCTCATATCAACAAATAATAGATTGAATAGTTTTCAACAAAGCGTTAGTTTCATTTTCTTCCACCTTGATACTCTTCTTCACTCCAGCATTCTCACCAGCTTCCACATCACGATGGCTATCACCAATCATATATGATTTTGCCATATCTATATTGAAGTCTTTAGCTGCCTGTAACAACAAACCAGGCTTCGGTTTGCGACAATCGCAATCTATTTTGTATTCTGGGCGTTCTCCTTCGAATCCCTTGTCTGGATGATGAGGGCAGATATAAATACCGTCAACATAAGCACCTTCTTTACCCAAAAGGGTTGCCATTTTCTTGTGTATCTCGTTGAGTTCTTCCCACGTGACCTCTCCTCTTGCTATCACAGGCTGGTTTGTGACAACAATCGCCAAATATCCACTTTGGTTAATAAGCTTAATTGCCTCAGCTACTCCTTCTATCAATTCAAAGTCATCTATATTGCGAAGGAATCCCACATATTTATTGATTGTTCCATCACGATCAAGGAATATGGCTTTCTGCTTGTTGGTAAGATTCTTTGCCTGAACAACACCATTTTTATAATCAGCCTCCACTTGATGAAAACGTTCTGGTGTACCCATGTCCTTTACATATTCAGGACTGTCATAACAGAACATCATGTTTGAGCCACACAAAGGTTTGAGTATCTGTCGATCCAAGTCTACCTTTCCTTGTGGAAATCCAGACTCTTTGTTGATTTCAAGAGTTTTCAAACTAATATCTAAAGCCTGGGGATCTATCACATGAAGACCAGCATTCACACGATTGTCATACCACTGTGGACGTTCATCTTCCTTGGCAAGCCATTTCTCTACACGACCATTTTTATCAGCAATAATCAATCCACTATCGTATGGATGCGAGTTGGGATGGGTAAACAGAGTAACAAGACCTCCATGATTCTGATGGAATGCAACCATACGATTGAAATCAACATCGAATGCTGCATCCGCATTCAAAAGAAGGAAAGGCTCATCACCTATCTTTTCCCTCAATCTAAACAAAGCACCAGCATTGCCAAGAGGAGTCTCTTCTACAAAGTAATTTATCTTTGCTCCAAACTGACTGCCATCTCCAAAATAGGCAATTATCTTGTCGGCTAGATAACCTACGGTCAAAATGATGTCTTTAAAACCTTGCGCACAGAGAGATTTTATCTCTCGCTCAAGAATAGGCATACCTGCCACTGGAATCAGTGGTTTTGGTATATTAGGAAAAAGCTCTGCAATACGGGTTCCTCTACCGCCCGCCATAAGTATTGTTTTCATACGAGTTTCGTTTTGAACACGAATCTCTCGAATAACACGAATTGATATAAATCCGTGCGTTTCGTGAGATTTGTGTGAATTTATCAATTTCCGAAGAATTTTTCTTCCAACATCAAGCACAAGCAATGATATACAGGAAGATGAAGTTCCTGAATCTTATAAGTCTCAGTCTCAGGAACATGAATACAAACATCAGCAAATGTCTCCAACTTGTTCTCGTTCTGACCTGTCAAGCCAATTACTTTCAAGCCCTTTGACTTGGCCGCAACAGCTGCATAAAGAACATTCTTGCTATTTCCAGAAGTAGAGATACCCAAGAAGACGTCACCAGCTCTACCCAAGCCATTCACCTGTTGAGCAAAGATCAACACTGGTACGGCATCATTCATAAATGCAGTAGTCAAAGAAGGTTCTCCTACCAAAGAAATGGCAGGAAGAGTTCCCTGCAAGTGGTCAGCCAGCACTGTACCCATCTCTGCATCTATCTGCATCAATCGGTCAATCTGAGCCGCATAAATCTTACGCTTCAACTTAAACTCCTTCATCAATTCACCGACGATATGCTCTGAGTCTGATGCAGAACCGCCATTACCAGCAACCAATAACTTGCGACCAGCCGAATAAGCTTCCTCCAGGATTTGGTAAGCTTTCAATATATCATCTTTACAACTCTCCAACTGTGGATAACGTTGTACCAAAGTTTCAATATGTTTATCCATACTCTTACCCTTTATTTATACTGTACCTTATTCAATGCTGTTACATTATCTGTTGGATAAATCTTCCATCCATGAGCACCACCATCAGAGAACTGGAATGGCATCACAAAACCATTAAGTTTCTTCAAAGCCTCTTCCACTTCCTTTTTACGAGTAGGCTCAACCACGAACATGATGAAACCACCTCCACCAGCACCGGAAACTTTTCCAGCCTTAGCACCTGCAGCCATAGCAACATCCATAGCTTCCTGAATCATAGGATTGGTGATGTTATTTGCCATTTTCTTCTTGTTTTCCCAACCTTCACGAAGAATGTCAGCAAATCCATCAATATCACCCTTCAAGATAGCAAGTTTCATGTCCTTGGCACTCTGCTTAATCTTATGCATAGCTTCTACTGCATCATTATCACCATGGGAGGTATTCTTCTTTTGCTCCTCAATGATAGCTGCACTACTACGACTCTTACCAGTAAAGTAAAGAAGCATACTTGCCTCCAACTCATCAATAATCCATCGCTTAATCTTCAAAGGATTCACGATTACAATATCGTTCTGTAAGAACTCCATATAGTTGAAACCACCGAAAGCCGCTGCATACTGATCCTGCTTACCACCAGACAATCCCAAGTCCTTGCGTTCAATCTCGTATGCAAGTCGAGAAATCTCATAATCACCCAGTGGTAAACCAAGCCACTCTACAAATGCTTTCAGAATACATACTACCATAGTTGAGGATGTTCCTAAACCAGAACCTGCAGGAGCGTCATTGTAAGTAGTAATCTTGAAAGATTTAGCACCAACGCCAAAATCTTTTACCACTCTATTATAAACACCCTTGATGAGACTTGCCTCACCATCAATCTCCAAACTTTCTGCCATAGGATAACTCTTGTTACAATGCGCATCAAACGCATTGATAGTTATCTGATTGTCATCAGTTTCTTCGATTGTACAATATGCATACAAATTAATTGTTGCATTCAATATTAAACCTCCGTATATATCGCTATATGGCGACACATCGGAACCACCTCCTGCCAAACCAAGACGGAGGGGAGCTTTACTACGTATAATCATATTAATAAAAATAAAGAATTCTAAATCAAAAGCACAGAAATCAAACTAAACTTTCTATAATATCACTAAGTTGTTTTGCACTTTTTTTCCATGAATATTTACCTGTATTTATATAGCCTTTTTCTATCAATGAATTTCTCAAAGTCTTATCAGATGCTATTTCCTGGAATGAGCTTACTAAACTATCACATTCATAAGGGTCACAATACAAGACGCTATCACCAAAAACCTCAGGGAGACAACTTGCTTCTGCGCATATTGCAGGACAACCGCAAGTTTGTGCTTCTAAAGGTGGAATACCAAATCCTTCATAAAAGGAAGGATAAACAAAGGCTACAGCATTGCTATAATACTTGATTAAATCTTCATCCGAAACACGTCCTAAGAATTTTATTTTGGGATTGCATGTGTATTTAGATAAGTCTATTTCCTTAAAACTTGCATTCTTCAAATCTCCTATGATATAAAGGAATTCCTTACCACCCTGCTCTTGATACTTGCAGAAAGCATCTAATATATATATAAAGTTCTTCCTGTAGTTCATAGATGAAACGGCAAGGAAATAAGCTGCATCAACAGTCTGACGTAACGGTTTAAAACTATCAGAGACAGCATTATAAACTACAGAAACCTTATCCTTACCGACATGATAAAACTTACATATCTCTTCCTTGGAATACTGGCTTACCGTAACAACATGTCTTGAACCATTGAGTAACCGAGGTATCATCAAGTTATAACATAGCAAAAATGATTTCGGATAAGTCTGTGGAAATACTTTATATGCCACATCATGAATAGTAACTATCTTGTTTTTATAAAACAAAGGACCAGAATTAGCAAGATTTACCAACAAAGGCTTCCCCTTAGATTTTAAATATTTAGGCAAATCCAACTGCTCCCATAGATGACCATGATGACTACCAATAATCTTTGCATTCAATTCCTGATAAGACTCTTTTTGAATCACATCACTAGGTGTTACAAACTCTACCTCTTTTAACATCGTCTTTAATTGAAGACAAATTTCCATAGCAAATCGCTGGACACCTGTAACCTTCTGGGTTAAAAAACGGGCATTAACAACTACAAGCATAAGTTTTTAACATTTTAATGAACAATCTTAATTTTTCCGGCATCATTGCCTTGATTCGATTTTTCATCGTATGAGGGCAAGAGAGTTCGCGCTCAAAATAATCTTCAGGAGATAGTGAATCTATGTTTTTATACAAAACATCCCTTTTAGAACCAGGTTTCGATGGGGCACGCAAGTTGCCATTCTTACGTGAAGCCTTCTCGTAAGAAGATTCTAATGAATAAAAATTATCCTTTATTTTTTCAAAGAAATCAACAGCATGACAATTATTGAGCATCAACAAAGAAACGCCTTTGTATGAGAAGAACTTCTTATGCTCCTTTTCTATTCCCCAATAATCACCTACTGTCATATCTGCAGGGCGATATTCTGACGCATAGTGACATTTATAACAACATGGTCTATGCAGATTACCTTCCAAGAAATGATAATAGAACGGGTCAGATGGACCCATAATCGACAGCCTCCTGCCTCTGGGGGCAGTCGTTAGTACTAACGACTGCCCCCAGCCATCAGTCTTATCTCTAAAGTTACAATATCTTACAGGTTCTCCCAGATTTCGAGACTGCCATTCAATATACTTTGAGAATATCTTAGGACTTGGCACGCCATGACACACGATATCCATAGTAATCAAATTATCATAGTCTCTTTTCAAAAACCTCTTCAAACCGGCTATTTGGCATGGCGTACCAGAATACAGAACAAATCCACCTTGTTTTAAGATTTCCTTTGTTTCAACATAAGTATTTTCTGTATTGCTTTGGACATATTTAGAATTCTGCAATCGCCACAGGTCAGATATATTTTCTATCTTTATATGCCGTACAAACATATTATCATCATATGCTGCACCAAACACAATACCACCATTATTCAAAACATATTTTGCAGCGACAGCAAAAACACCACCAGAAGCACTTTTTTTCAAAAGTTTATCCTCTTTAGCTCGAATGGCATACACACTCAAAGGACTTCCATTTACGACCTTATTATTTTGAGGACACGTTTTCCTACAAGCACCACAATCTATACACTTATCCTCATCTATGATAGGGTAAAGAAAACCTTCCTGGTCAGGTTTCATAGATATACAATACTTTGGACACACTTTCTCACATGCCCTACAACCTGTACAAGATTCTGTTATATCAATCATTTTTTCTCCAGTTTTGCATTAGATACAGACAACATACGTTCTATATACTCATCGCCTTTCTTTCTCTCCTTATCAAGAACAGCATTTACAGGAACAAAGTCTATATGCGAATCAGCTGCATGGATATTTTTGAAATCAGTTATAGCTCTATCCTGTAAAGAAACTATATTAAGAAGATTGTAGATTCTACCTCCAAATTTTGGAATATATGCTAAAAATTCCGTATTAAGATTACATGCAAAGGCGGTTCCATGGAAAGAGTCTGTAATTAACAAATTTGCATATTTGATAAGAGAAAGGAAATCTTCTACATTTGGAGCAAGATAGCCATGACCACGTTTTAGCAACTGATCATATCGTGTACAGAATCTAACCAACTTACATTTTCTCCGTTTAGCAACTTCTTCAGCATACTTATCAAACTCAGAATTTGAATAAAGCTGATATATTAAAACATAATCTTCTTTAATCTTACGCTCTGGTGTATATTGTGCCCAAAAATCTTGATTCATAAGTAAGGTTGGGTCTAAAATATTGACCGCATCATGAATACCCAAATCTTCCAATATTCTCAAACCACTTTCCTCACGTACAGAGATAGCATCAAACTTCTTCAACAAGGCTGCAGTTTCTCTTTTTTCAGAATCATTCAACTCTGTTCTTCCAAAGCTTGAAGAATAAGCTACTTTAGGAAGCTTATCGGGTACAAAACTAAGAAATAGTGGCTTTAATATATCACCATTCCATATAGAATTCCATACTTGATCACTACCAACACAATAAATATCTGCATCAATTGGCAAAGATTTAAAATCCTCTTCGGTTGTATATGACTTTGCATTGACATCAATATCCACATACTTACGAAGAAATCTTGCAAACATATACTTCCATTTCAAAAAAGAAGGAAACAAAATAACTCCCCTTACAAATTTCTTTAAAGGATTTGAAAAATCCTGATTCCAAAATTTTATCAATGGGAAGATACCAGTGCATTCCTGTTTCTTAAAATTGATAATTTCAACATCTAAGCCCCATTGCTCCATTTTCTTCTTTGTCGCCAAAGTCTGCAAAACAGAGCCATGATTACTTACAGCATGAAAAGTTATTATCGCTATTTTTTTCTTCATTGCATTATTTTTGTGATTCAACATATTGTTTTACTCTCATAATAATCTTCTCCCAATCGTACTCAGAAATATCCGGATTTTTCATTTTTTCAAGTTTCTCTGGACTATTCAATAATTTTGAGATTGTAACAATCCAATCCTCTTCATTCCATCCTGAAATGGTACATCCTCTGTTCTCTACAACTTCTATCATCGCAGAATTATGAGGACTTACAACTGGGCACCCGCATGCCATAGCTTCGAGTTGCGGCATACCAAATCCCTCATTAAGAGCTGTTGATACATATAATGTTGCACTATTATATATCTTCAACAACTTTTCAAATTCTACATATTTAGCAAAGAATATCGAATTTTGATTATATGTGGGCTGGTTGACGAGTTCTGCTATATTAGAATTCTTCCATCCACTAGCACCAACTATCAAAAGTTTATATCCTGTTCTTTTATATATCTCTGGCATCAGCTTCAGTAAGAAGCCCAAATTCTTTCGAGGTTCCAAAGTTCCAACAAAAAGGATAAATCCTTTTGTTATACCATATTCTTTATAAATCTCACTTTTTTCAGAATCAGATAGCTGTAATTTATGGAATCTGGTACTACATGAATCACCAACCACAGTATTAATTTGTTTTCTAACTGGATAGTATTCCTGTAATTTACTTAAAGTATAATGAGAATTACACCATATCAAGTCAGCCTTTTTTATAGATATATCAACAAAAGGAAGAGCAAACAGTCTCACCTTCCATGTCATAGTCTTAACGAATTCCTTACCAACAACATCATGCACCGTTATCAGTCTCTTTGCCTTTCCAACTGAAAGTATCGGTGTTTCTGGTCTTGGAGTCCAAACCAAATCAGCATTTAATCTTCTAACTATTTTCGGAAAATGTAAATGAAACCAAACAACATTTGGCACCTTAGCACTTCCAAACATAGGCTCAATAATGACATCAACCTTGTCCAAAGGCAACCCAATAATAGATTTATGAAACGGCATAGGACTAACCAACGTCAAATGCCAATCTGGTATATATTGACATATAGCTCGAATGGCATCTATCGCATATGTAGCCACACCTGTAGCTCTTTTCGTAAAAACTCGACAATCAACAACTATCTTCATCTTACAAAAAACATTTTAATATACAATACTTTATCTCTTATAGATCTTTTTGACAACAACAAAAAAGGTAATCTTGTTATAGGAAACAGTAATTGAAATAACAAATACTCAAATTTGCTTGATGTTTTCTTCACATATAAATACAAACTTGATTGAGTCATCATAATCTTTCTCATCGTTGGAGATTTTCTTTTGGTTTGACTCATTCCCTCAAGATGCATTATCTTAGGTGACTTAATTATCATATTATGATAACCATGCTTTCTAAATCTCCATTGCATTTCCGATTCCTCAGAATACATAAAGAAATCAGGATCAAAGCACCCACATTCGTCAATGACTTTTCGAGAAACAAACAAGTCTGCACCTGTAACATATCCTACTTCAAAAGCTTCTTTATTTTCATCCTCAGAATCAATGGCCATTATTTTCTTTGCCTTTTTTTTATTGTAAGGTGCTAGAAAATAGGATTTCACGATATCCTCCCAAGAATTCAACTTGGCATAAGAATGACATCGCTTATTGTTTCCATCACACAAAATGCACCCCAATCCTCCAATATTATCTTCTTTATGTTCCTCACAATAGCGCCACATTTCATATATAGCATTATTCAATAGCAACGTATCTGAGTTTAAGAAGAATATATAATCACCTTTGGCTTGTTGTACACCAAGGTTATTTGCTTTGCCAAAGCCGAGGTTTCTGCTCGCTTCAATAAACTTGATTCTAGCATCATTAGCAAAGAACTCTTGACTTCCATCAGAAGAGGCATTATCTACAAGAATTATTTCATAGTCAATACAAATAGTTTTATTAATAATACTATCAACACAATCTACTGTGAGATTCTTCGTATTGTAATTAACAATAATAATAGAGACTTGCATATTAGTAAATAACTAAAAACGACTTGAGTGATACTTGGTAAACTGCATAGCCATTGAATCAAAGATATTTCTAACTATATATTTACACATAGACATATCTTTAGACACATCAGGATTGTCATTGAACCATATAATTGGTTTATGCAAAACAGATAATTTATTTGCTTCTATATAAATATTAAATAAACGTTCTGAAATATAACCAAAAATTCTTTGCTGCAATGGTGTATAATATGTAATATCCACCTTAGCTTCAACCTTAGCCAAAATTCCAAACATCCAAGTACAATACCTATCAAATTCATCCCATTTCATTATGAACATATTGTAGTGCATAAGTTTATTACTATTGTACATTATTTTAGTAAAAGCATCTTTATATTTCTGAGGTTCATCATTAAAGACATCCTTTAATTTAAAGAAATCATCCGAGATGTGATTGATACAATAATCTGCATACAAAGGAACCCTATAACTTTTAAATCTAGGAACTATAATTTTACCTTCTGAAACTTTTTCTAAAATATCTTTTGGAATATTTAAATCTATATTATCAAACTGATCAGTTTTATATTGTGTATATGGCATTAAAAATCTACACTGGTGGTGAAAATCAAAATATCTACGATAATGACACAAGCCTATAACATCAACTCCTTTCAAATTTTTCCATGCCCAATAAAGACCTGTTAGTTCGCAATATGAAGCATTTTTAATGCTAATATTATCACCCGTATTATCCTCGGTTATCCCAAGAGATATATTCTTATGTAACTCTTTTCCTACATGAATAGGAAAATAAGGAGCCTTTGTTGCCATAATATCTTTTTTATGACAGCAAACAAGTATTTTAACATTCATGATTTATAGTTTAATTTTATAAATAAATTTTTTAAAGAAGAATCCTAATATCCAACAATACAACAAATATCTTAGGAACATGATACTTATAATTTCATTATAGAAACGATTTGCAAAAAAACACATCAACAAAGAAAATGCAATTTTAGCATATAATACATCTATAACGTTAGTATGGATTGGATTTTTTACTTTCTTTACATTAGAATAAACAAGACTCGCAAACAATGACATTAATAGTGTAAACATACAAACGCCAAAATATCCACCATCTTGAAAAAAATTATAAAATGTAGTCAGCACATTTCCTAAGTTGAAAATTCCGAATGTATTAAACATGTCAATTGTAGAATACTTGGTTCCCAAAATTCCTACATCAAATTTTGTATTCAATTCATCCACCAAAACAGACAATGTAGACTGCCCAAACCAATCAGAATGCGTTGGATGCCCAAACCAAATATCCAGATTTTTAATTTCTGCACCACAATAAACAGCAAACTGATAAGCTGCTGTACTCTCTTCTACTTGCTCTCTTCCCATGAGCAATGCACTTGCTTTTAAAGATGACGCTATAAGAATGGCAACAACAGCTATATAAGCTAAATACTTCTTTGGAATTTTAAGTTGTTTTTTTATGCTTGCATATTTACATAAGAATATCACACCAAAACAGAATATAGAGTTAATGGAAGTACCTCTATCACCACCTAACATTTCCTTTGTAAATTGCATAAACATATTTAGGAGAAGAAGAAAAAAAATTGTTTTATTTCTTCCCTTCCCTATAATATACATTGCCATAATAGTGCACCAAAAGAAATATAGACACGAACAGGCGTAATTCATATTAGAAAATAATGACGAAAACAGTATTACTTTATCATCACCTCTACCATCCATTCTTATCGTAAACAGTAATGTTGCAATATCACTTGTTCCATAATAGTTTATAAATGTTGTAAGTTTTGTATAAAACACATACAATTGCAAAAACAATGAAGCTATCAGCAACCTTGTTAAATTCTTCGTTTTAAATAATTGTTCAAATGTTATATTTGATAAATCTCGATGACTAGACTTGACATCTCCTTTATTAAACAATATATTTATAAAACTAAAAAGAGTAGTACCAACCAATATGCACCAGAATGTTTCTGTATGAACTTTAGACATTCCCCATTCTTTCTCATATAATATTGCCACAAACACAGCAACTGTAAAACCTCCTACAAATAGAATCGCAGGGGCTATAAGGCTTTGTAGTTTCTTATATGTTATAATTAAATTACATATAAGTATAATCAATAATAATTTCAATAACATCCACAAATGCCATTAGAAGTTCTCTATACTCAATACTTGCTCTATAATAGGAGCCATATCAAAATACCGATATTGTCCTAAACGTCCACCAAATATTACATGGTCTTCTTTATCTGCCAATTTACGATACTCATCTGCAAGAGTATTGTTACGAGCATCATTTACCGGATAATATGGTTCCATACCATCTTTATACTCAGTAGAATACTCTTCGCTGATTACTGTATTCGCACAAGCATATACTTCCTGTCCAAACATCTCAAAATGTTTATGCTCAATAACACGAGTAAAAGGAACATCGTGAGAAGTATAATTGACCACAGCATTTCCCTGATAATTTGGGGTTCGTTCTATTCTTGTTTTAAAAGAAACAGTTCGCCAGTCCAATTTACCTAGCTTATAACCAAAATATTCATCTATAGCGCCGGTATACACTAGCTTGTCAGCTATATTTCTCCAATTATCCTTATATTCAGACTCTAGAAAGTCAACTCCAGTCTTATAATCTATTCCTTCTAACAAGCCTTCAATCAACTTATTATATCCACCAACAGGGATACCTTGATACTTATCATTGAAATAATTATTATCAAAAACAAGTCGAACTGGCAGACGTTTGATAATGAATGCAGGAAGTTCTGAACATTTTCGCCCCCACTGTTTTTCTGTATAGTCTTTAATTAGTTTTTCAAAAATATCTTTTCCGACTAATGTTAAAGCTTGCTCTTCTAGGTTTTGTGGTTCTCTACCATGAAGAGCAGATACAGCCTCAGCCTTTTGTTCATCAATCTTAGCCTGTGCTTCTATAGGGGTTTTGACCCCCCACATCTGAAAGAATGTATTCATATTAAAAGGCAAGTTATACAATTCTCCTTTATAGTTAGCCACAGGAGAATTTGTATAGCGGTTAAACTCAACTATGGAATTTACAAAGTCCCAAACCTTCTTGTTGGAGGTATGGAAAATATGCGCACCATACTTGTGTACGTTTATACCTTCAATTGTCTCACAATAGATATTGCCACCTAAATGGTGGCGTTTATCTATCACTAAACACTTTTTACCTTGTTTTTTGGCAAGATAAGCAAATGTGGCTCCATAAAGGCCTGAGCCAACAATTAAATAATCGTATTTCATATGATTTAACTTAATGAATGTTTTACGAAATCCAATGCCTTGGTTCTTAATTTTTGAATTTCTGCATCAACAGTATCGTAATCAACAGGTGTATCAATAAATTGATCAGTAATTTTAAACAGCCTATCACCCATGCCGATCTGAGTTAGCAGTTCGTTAGCTCTAGTATCATGTCCGTCTTCCAATACTAGACTAAATAAATTCTGATGATTAAGAATACTAAATACATTGCCATGAAATGAAGGGGTGAACACAGCCTTTGCATTTTTCATCGCCCCAAGAAATTCCTCTTCACCAGCCGTAGGTAAATACAAAATATCCGTATCTTTCTTAGATAAAGACTGTAACTGAGGTAAATATCCTTCACTCAAAACAAGTAATCTACAATTTGCTTTTTGGGCATATTCTTTAATCTTATCAATAAAATTAATCGCCTTATCCCTTATACAGTAAAAAAGAACATAATTAGTATTTGGCAAAGGATTTATAGATGTAATCTCATAAAAAATCTTTGGCTCAACTAAAATAGTAGGATCTGGTATGACTTCTATTTCCTTTTTACTATAAAACGCAGAAAAATCGTTTGCACGTTTTTTCTCTCGAACAGAAATAACATCAAAATTATCAAAAGCTGACATTAAGTATTTCTTATTCGTCTCATTCAAATCCAAATGCTCACCACTTACTGCATATGCAATTTTCTTAGCTCCTTTTTTAGCCTTAAAAAAGCCACAATAAACATCATCAAAATGTTCATCCTTTCCAAAAGTTCGCCAAAGCTGATCACTACCAATGAAGTAATAATCTTTGTCTGGAGGAACTTGCCCTGATATTTTTTTTGCACCATTAGTTATATATGTAGCAACAAAAGACTTGAATTTACGATCGCGTGGCAAAAGGTATTTCAATGTAAAGCAATACTGAATAGCCTTTACCAGATTTTTACGAATAAATCTTCTAATATAAAGTGGATTGTAATGATTGTAGATATCCTCCTGCTTATAAGGTATCATTTCTACATCATAACCCAAATTTTCTAAAGTCCTTTTTAGGGCAAATGGTTGCAAGGCCGCTCCATAGTTAGAAGCAAAATATGTTGTTAATATTCCTATTTTTCTTTTCATCCTATCTCTTTACAATTGATTTTATAGCCTTAACGGTAGAAGGCCCAACAATATTTTTTATTTCCTGCTTAACCGCCTGCTTTAAGGTTGCACCTTGCAAATGGTTTATCATATACAAAGCCTTATCATCATCGGAAGCATTAGTGAATACCTCAAACAAAATAGGTTTGTCTTTCTTCTCTGAAACAAATCTACTATAGACTTTTTCAAATTCTTCTTTATTTGAGGCGGACAAATACTCAAATCCCAAATCTTCACTATAATGTTTCAGAAGCTCATGCGATTTGTTACCAAAATGACCAGCTGCACCGATATATTTGTCCACATCCAAGAAATCACTCTGATGGTGATAGAACTTAAATTCAACTCCTACTCCATTATTTACAACCATCAATCTTACATTATTATCAATATGGCGGTTTCCTAAAACATTCATGTCATAAAAGAATGCCAAATCACCTGTCACACAATAATAATAATCAGCTTTCTTTGCTAAAGAAGCGCCTATAAAAGAAGAAACACCTCCATCAATACCGAAACCACCTGTATTACAAGACTCACCAACAATACTCTTAGAATCGAATAAATTCCAACTTCTAAGTGAGTTCAATATACCTAGCTGAATAAATGAATTCTGAGGAAGCTCTTGATACAAACGCTTTGCTACCCAAATATTAGAAAATGGCAATTCTTGCGGAATCTTATCATATAGTTTTTTGTACACTTCCTGACACTCTGCAAGATAGCTATTATTCTCTCCGTTTTGTTTCTGGGCAGAATAATATTCAAAGAACTTTTGTTCTTCTACTGCAAAAAGACAATCTAATTTTTTGAATGTATCATGAAGTTCTCCATCAGGAGCAATTCGCCACACAGACTTAGCACATCCAGCCAATCCCATAGAAGCATAGTCACCAGAAATTTGGCCAATATGAATAAGCATATCAGGAACAACTTTAGACACCGCATTTTCTTGTTGACCGATCAGCCCTGTAAGTACCCGGTATTTTCCATGATAGTTACTCGTATGGTCACAGAAAACAACACTACCATATTTAGTACAAAAATAGTCAATGGCGTTTGTTTCTGCCTCTGTAAATGGCACATGAGAACCAACAAAGATTGCTACCTTACCATTAGGAATAACAGGGCTATCATCTAAGCTATCATAATAGCTAATCTTCTTTGCCTTAGGAAGTTCCTCTACAGGGAACATATTTTTTTTTAAAAAATAACCATTGTTAATCTCCAGGTTGATATGTACAGGAGCACCACCTCTTCTAGTAGCATTTATCAAAGCCTTATTAGCATCAACAACACACTTCCACATCTGCTCATCAGTTCTTATCTGATTCAAGAAAACGCTACATACTGCCACATCCTTCTGAATTTGACTTCTGTCTATTGACTGTGGCATAAGATGACCTACATTCTCAATTCTATCCGTACCTGTTACTGCAATCACAGGAAGCTTTCGATAATAAGCCTCAGTTAACGCAGGTAGATAGTTCCGAGAAGCAGTCGCTCCTGTGCAAGTTATAACTACTGGCTCACCACTTTCACTAGCCAAACCACAAGCCATATATGCAGCAGAGCGTTCATCTACACAAGAATAGACCTCAAAGAAATCATCTTGCTGAATACTGGCCACGAAAGGAACATTTACGGTTCCTGGTGAGGCAATCACTTTTTTTATGCCGTATTGTTTCAATAAAGAAATCAATACGAGCGCATTTTTATTAACTGTATAATGTATTTCCATTTTTAAATTATTTGATTTAACCATATTTTTCTATTTTTTCTCTCGAATAAATTGTTTTACCATTATTGCAAACTAAAATTTGACCAGACAAACATTCCGAACAATCTGAAAGCAAAAAAGTTGCAACTTCTGCAATCTCTTCAGGTAAATAAGCTCGTTTTGTTGCATTTGTTGGTATGTGCAAATTTCCATGCGAATCAAATCCTGTCATACTAGAACAAGTAACACCTGGAGCTATAGCATTTATTCTTATATCATTCTTTGCAAAATTTGAAGCAAGCCCTCGTACAAAACTATTTATAGACGCTTTTGTCCAACCATAAGGACGATTGTCTGCTAAATCACCGACCTCAGAAGAAATAAACAACAAATTACCTTTCTGTTTAGTTTCTAGTAGTTCTTGAATAAATCCTTGCGCCATAAAAACAGAACTTCGAAGATTTGTATTAATCTGCTTGTCGAAACTTTCTTTGGTTACATGAAAAAAATCCTGTTCATGCAACGACACCCCTGCATTATTAACCAAGCAATTAAAACCACCAAGCAATTGTTCTGCAGTTGTATAGAACGATTTAAAAGATTCTAAATCTTGGGCATCAAGAACGAGATATTTGCAATGTAATTGCTGTGCACTCCGTTTCAAACTCATTTCATCCCTACCAGTAATCAAAACATCAGCACCTTCTGAAACAAACTTTTGTGCCATAGAAAATCCAAGACCACGACTACCACCTGTAACAATAATCTTTTTACCAAACAAACGATTATTTGGAGTAAGATAAGAAATTTGGGCATAAATAGGTCTTTGCTCGCCATGCAATAAAAATGATATTGCATGTTTTATTTTTTTCTTTATACTCATAATTATTAACGATATATTTTTCTTAACACCAACCTAATTTTATCTTTTATAAATTTTTGCTCATTATTAGAAAAACCTACAAAATATTCTGTAGAAGATGTAACCAACAGGCTAACTATGCAAATTACGATTAATCTTATCCATCCTGATTCCATGACCAAAAGGAAAAGACTCGGTATAGCAAAACTTATAATAGCTACAGGCAACAATTTAAATAACACCTCACGAACATATAACATAATTGGTAATTTAACCATATCACGTAATAAGTATAATCTCACAAAAAGAAGAATGCTATACACAACAAAATAAATAAAATATCCAACCTGCGGTTCCATGCCCATCGCAAAAGCAATCCATGATATAGGAAAAACTAAACATCCAACGATTGTAACCACAATTTGATAACGTTTAATATTACCAGTTGCCAACATAGATGTTACCAAAGCATTTGATAATACTGGTTCTACAAAAGATGAAATGGTTATCCATTGAAGAAATACTACAGCATAATCGGGCACATTCTTTAACCATATAGTTAATATGGTTTGAGTTTCCAAAACAATTGGAACAGCAGAAAACAACATTAAGAATGCCGAAGATTTAGCACTTCTACATATTAATATATGCATATAGTCAAAATTTCCTTGGGCATAAGATTTTGTTATCTGTGGATTAACTGCTGTTGTAAAATTATTAACGAATTGTTTTAACGCAGCATCAACCTGGGTTGCTATACCTCTTGCAGCATTAACTGCTACACCAAAATATAGATTCATCAAGATGTTAACTCCTTGCGTATTCAGCATATAAGCACCTGTTCCCAGAAAACTCCAACCAGCAAAACTTGTCATTTCTTTTATAACAGGCTTATCTAAAACTAAATGATAGGTACATTCCTCAAAATGGCGTTTACAATAGTAACCATATATGAATCGTATGATAGTTCCAACGCAAAGGAGAAGTACTGCATACGTTTTTAATCTATCAAATGGTGAAATAGTCAACATATAGACTATTATCAGTTTTAATGTTACCTCCACTACGCTGATATAAGCAAATGCCGACATCTTTTCATGAGCAATTATCGCAGCATTATATGGAACACTTAAAAGATTTAATACGAAAGTGAAAATGGCGCATTGAAACACCCAATTTGCTGCATTTATTCGTTCTACAGGGATATTCATCTTAGTATTCAAAAACCAAATTCCTACAGCCTCTGCTACGACTACCACCAATATAGACATTCCCAACTGGATATTTACACCTGTGGAGAACACAGTTTTGAGACGTTGCAAGTTACCTTTTCCTAATTCAAAAGTAATAAATCTACTAATGGAAGATGACAACGAACCACTGAGTACAGTAAACATGGTAACAATTCCACCTACCACATTATTAATACCATAGTCTTCCACTCCAAGGGTGTTCAATATCACTCGTGATGTAAAAAGACTTACAGCCATTGTAAAGAGCATTCGCACATACAATAGCAGTGTATTCTTCGCTATTCTTTTATTATTATCTAATGTTTGATTTGACATATTTATTCGGACTTATTTTCTATCATATTTATGAGCTTATTAAAGTCCCCATAAATATCTTCAATATTTTTTATAATTTTATCATTTATCATCGCTTTATCTCGAACAGCGTCTTCGGCATTTTTAATATTCCTTGTTAAATTGAAGAAAAAAACATGCAGCTCAAAATCCGTGGATATACCATGTATTCTAATAAGTGCTAACCTGAGGTTTAGTAACATCATTGGCAAATGCGTTGCAATATCCTCAGGCATTTCATTTTTATGAAATTCTTTTTTAATAAGACTAATATACTTTGCAAAATGCCTTGACATCAATCGCATATAAAAAGCAAGTTGGCTTTTGCGATCAGAATTCGAATACAACAATTGAGGGTCTGGTATAGAACTTAGACAAAGTAGTAATGACGTAATTCTGTTTTCTAAAGTAGAGTACCGATGTTCTTTTGAACGTTTTAGTAAGTCCTCAGACATCTGTCCTATGTATTTATTTAAATCATTATGCATTTTCTCCTTATTCTGAGAATACTTCGTTTCCAACTTGGTTTCCTTCTCCCTAAGTTCTTTTAAAGAGCGATTATACATAGTTTCAAGTTTGGTTATTCGTTCCTCGTATTTATTGATTTTAAAATATTGCCATATAGAGACCAATCCTAATATCAGTGTCAATATGCCCATCCATAATCCTATCCACGTGTTGAGTTTGTCAATCATCATGTCAATTGTAGATACATATTGACTATCCAGTTTCTTAACGATGCTATTGATGGAATCAACACGATATGCATAAGTATTTAATTCGTCTGTCAGTTTCTTTACTCTTGCATTGTGGATGTCGTTTACAACATACTCTTTTGAAACAAAACTCGAGTCCAAAGTATAGGGTTTGTAATTAACTGCATCCAATAGCTTGTTGTATGTTGTGCCGATTACGATGAGAATGCCTATAAGAAACAGAACAGGTATAAGCCATTTAACAAAATTCTTCATTGTCAATATATAAGTTTTTAAAGTCCTTATCAATTTCTCTGTCCTTACATTCATGTCCGATTGTCCGATATGGAAAAATTCTACCACATCTCAAGTTATCAAGACTCTTTTTACAATAACGATTTTCGATTAAGTCAGTTTCGCTCATATAGATAAAGCCTTTTTTGAATGCTGACAACATTAAATCATCATGCGTTAACATGATCAGTTGCAATGGTATTTTACAATTACCAGCTCTCTGTAACTTCACGTCATACCATTTGTATATATTATAGACAAAATGCACCAACTTCAAACCATTATTGAAATCATTGGCATTGAAGACATCATCAATAACGAATGGTACTATCGTTTTGTTTCGTTTCATCCAATAAAGAGATAAGCATATTTTCAAGGTTATGCAAAATAGTTTGAAACGGAAAGAATTGAAATAATGAAAAGGCGTAGCATGGAATATTCCCTTTTCTGTTGGTACAATGATGTCTAAGTTAAATGAGTTTGAAGAAACAACAACTTTATAAGTTTCTCCATATTCTGAAAAACTTTCTAAGACATCACTTATTTCATTTTGAAAAGTTTGTTGGAACTCCAAAACTATTTGGTGTTGGGTTTCAACAATGAGTGTCTTTATCTTTTCAAGAATATTGATTTTTTCAAACATGTCATTGGCATTGTTTGCATCAATTATTTGTCTATACTCTGTATCTTCTAAGTCTCTCTTCCTCTTCATCATGCTTTCAACTAAAGTTAAAAGCAGATTTGTCTCATCACGAAATTTTTTATCTTTTCTCATCTCTTTTTTTAACAAGAGGATCTTTCGCAGTTCATAATACAAACTGGATAATGTCCCAACCTGTTTTCCATACTCGTCATTACTTGAAGGGGGCGTTTGAACAATTATTCCAGGTTTCGAAGTATGCACTGACGCATTTCTTGCTTTTCTTGTGATTTTCCATTGTTCATCAAACAACTTTGAATCATGTAAATGAGGCGAGACTCCTTCTATCTGTTTCTTTATTTCTTCAGGGTTTATATACAAATCACACTCCTTTATATCATCATCACCATCATTTATGGAACGTAGAAAATTCAAAATAACAATGTTGAACTCGGCAGAACTAATCTTTTCTGGATTTTGTTGGAGGCTTTTGACCATCTCTTCCAAATTCTCACTTATTTTTGAGATACATTTTAAAATGTCTTCAAATTGTTTGTATCCTAATTGTTGTAAGATGTATGAATATAGGAGTTTGCCATTCTTTTTAATTTGCTCGGTATCATAATCTGAACAGAAATTACTGGAAGCACATATCTGTTGAAAATCACCGAATTTTTGTTTTAGTTCATTATATACATGATCTTCGCCTTTGAGGTCTTGCCTGATGACTCCAAGGGAAACATCATCTTTTGTTACTCCTTCTATATTTTCCATTCCGAATGTCAAGTACTCTGGAATATCACATCCCATTTCTTTGGCATGTGAACAAACTTTCGTATAATGTATTTCCAATGCCGAGTACACTGAACTCTTTCCTGTGCCATTTCCTCCCACTAAAAAAAGGGAACAAGGTTCTCCTTGTTTTGTGAAATCTACCCCGTAAGGTTTATCGTCTTTATCGGGGGAAGGGAACAAACGAAAGTTATAAAACTTGATTGCACGAATACGCTTATCTACATATTCTGAAGAATGGATTAGAGAAGAAAAAAGTTCAGAATAATTTGTTTTTTGCTCATGTTGAGTTTGGAAGACATCATTTATTTTGATGTCTTCCGATTTTCCTTTATAATGAAACAAATTGGCTATAGCCTTTTTCTCTTTATCTGTCCAATCTTGAAAAGCGTTACTCTGCAATAAAACTTGCCAGCAACTATTTTCCATAAAGTTTAGTTTAGATTGAATCTGTAAATTTTAACAGTAAGTCTACCAAGGTGTTGTCTTTGTGAAACTCCTCGTTAGCTTTACGCTGACATACGTCTTGTATATATGTGACAATTTTCCCCATTCCTAATGAAGATAGGAAACTTTCATTTTCTAAATATTGCGCCAACATCTCGTCATCTTTATAATTATATACAAGCAATAATATATTATACAATGACAAAGTTTTCTGCAACTTTTCTTCTGTGTCATAAATTTTGTTACCATCCTTTTCTAACTTGATAACTTTATCGTCAGATAGGAGGTAAGGTTTGATGAAAGCGAAGTAATTAGATAAGAGCTGGTCAACTTCTTTATTTGTCATATCAGCAATCTTCCCTTCGCCAACCAAAAGAGACATCATTAAATTGCGAATATCATCTTTCAGAAATTGTATCTTTTCTTCTATTTCTGAAATTGGAAGCAATTCTTTCAACTCATAATTTATGTCACCAGAGAAGTCTCCAAAAGGATTATCTTGCACAAGTTCTTTTGGAAGCAAACTCTTAATCTTTTCTCTGATGTCTTCTTCCAACTCACGACTAAGTGTAGTGTAACTTTTGAACTCCTTATTTTGCAGTCTAGGAGAACATTCCAAAAAATCATTTTCTTCAGTAAGGATATACATATCCTTCATATAGTCCACAATATTTCTGGTCTTGTCTCCTATACATGGTAAGAGTTTGCCATCTATTCTGAAATCTAGATACATTTCCTCTTTTTCCAAATATTCCTTGAAAGTATCTATAATTACAGACAAGAGACTTTGGTAGGTATAAGTATTAACTTTCTGGACCAGCAAGATTTCGTTAGCTTGATTCCATATGAACAATACAAGCCTTGCCAAGTGAGAAAGAAGCAAATCTTCGTTCTCTCCTGGTCTAAAGACACGCATCCATGTGGAAGAACCTGAATCTATTATATATTGTGGTACAATACAGCCATTATCTATTCGGTTGTCAATCCATCTATGAAGATCCTTTTGGAATTGTTCAGGCTCTTCTATCTTGAATTGTCCATAACGATGAACAAATGCTGTTAGATTCTTCATCGTATAACCAAAGCGAAGACGATAGTTGTCGTCATAGATGGTGCCTCGTGTCCATTTTTCTATCAAGATAGTCAAGTTGTTGAACATGGCAGAAAGCGTCTCTTCGGTATTTTGGCTTTTGCTTATCATCACAAGATTATGGTTCTGAAGCACCTCTAACTCATCCTTCGGAAGGCTATTGCTTTCCAGCACATAGTCATTGTTGGCGGTCATTTCCTTAACCGACAATACTGGATCCAATGATAAGCTTGAGTCTGCGGCAACCTTTAGTCTTCCTATCGTATTTGCTACTAACGAGACGTTTCCTATCAGATAAGTCAAGTTGTTTTCCTTGATACTATATGAACTTTCAGCAATGCCTAAGTCATTCACTAATGCATTTATCTTCTCTCTTTCTACCAAGAAGTTATTGAAAGACAAAATGTAATTGGCGAGAATGACTTGTGTGCGTAAGCGGTTCCTGCGTATCTCATTGTTGAATTCCTTACGAACATCAAGTTCTACATTTTTGAAATGTAGTTGTATTTCATCCCACATTTCACGGAATGGAGAGCCTTGTCTTACCATCAAGCCTGCCAGAGTTTCCTCATTGTTGTTGAAGTAATGAGGATTCATGAACACAAAGCGCAACTTGTTTGTTGACATGAATATTCTAACCTTGTTGAAGGCGGATGTTTTCCCGTTTCCTAAAATTATGCACCATTTAGCTTTGCTTTCTCCATTTTGTTCAGACTTGAATGTTTCCGGATATTGCTTTTTGAGTGCATCTTCTACGGTTTGTTCGTCAACATTACTTGGTAAATCATATTCTATAGTAGGAAACTCCACCTCCAAAGTGTCATCCAACTTAGAGAAATCGTTCATCAGACATTTTACAAAGTAATGTCCATAGCCAGCACGTAAAGGTTCTTTTCCTTCATAATTCAAAAGCAAGGCATCGTCAAAGCTCAATGTCTTTGAATCAGATGCCTTAATCGCTGTAACAACAGCGTAGATCTTTACATTGTCTAATTTGTACGCATTAATATAAGCCTTGATTTCGTTATACAAATTTTGTATTGTGGAACCAAAGTAAATTGCGTCATCAACGATGAATATACGATACTTCTTGTCTCTATTATTACTTATTTGCTCGAAGATAAAAGGCAAAGCGTGTTCTGTCGTAAAGGAGAACTCCTTCAGACTGTTGTAGATTCTTAGATACTCCAACATTCTTGGACCTTTACGAGACAATGCTATGACTATGTCTGTATCAGATGAATGAATCTCATCATTGAGATGCTTCACCAATTGTTTCAGACTGTTGCTATATATGGTTCTATCTGACTCTTTCTGTAACATGTCTGTTTGTTGTAACGAGCAAAAATAATGAGCAAATATACAATATTTTATTGGTTTTCGCTCCTTTTTACCCGATTTATTAAGTTATTTTGTGACTATTTCTGCATTTTATGGTTCAATCACCTTCGTTTGAAGACAATATCAGCGATTTGAACTGCATCCAATCCTTTGAGTTTTGAATGTGCTTCCAGTACTTTGATTCCTTGTGGAACAGTAAAATTGCGAAGTTTTCCTATACCAGCGTTGACACCAGGAATTTGTACACGGATTTCGGAATTGGGAAGTCCGAGTCTATGTCTATTGTTTTGTCCAAAGCGGCGAAATCTACCTCTAGAATCTGTATATACATATTGCGGTTTGTGGATACCGTGGATTTCTAGTTCACTCATAGCCATAATAATATTGGAAGAATTTCCTGTAATAGTAATCTTCG
>ERZ1034678.190-NODE-190-length-35008-cov-42.577032_pt1 | contig 35008 bp, 29 predicted proteins | sample MGYA00520640_ERZ1034678 | MGnify/ENA primary metagenome ERZ1034678 (study PRJEB33766, sample SAMN09781767) | gut metagenome | biome: gut microbiome | host: Homo sapiens | place: Madagascar | study: EMG produced TPA metagenomics assembly of the PRJNA485056 data...
TTCAGACTTTGGTATGGAGTTTTACGCACGTAGCCCTCTGTGACAGTATTGGTTCGTACTTCAGACTTTGGTATGGAGTTTTACGCACGTAGCCCTCTGTGACAGTATTGGTTCATACTTCAGACTTTGGTATGGAGTTTTACGCACGTAGCCCTCTGTGACAGTATTGGTTCATACTTCAGACTTTGGTATGGAGTTTTACGCACGTAGATACTTGTGACGATGTTAGTCTAAAGTTCCTCATATATTGAATTTAGATGTATAGATGCAAAGTCTGTATTAGAGAAGGTAATAACTTTTCTGATAAGGTCAACCCACTATTCACCAATCTCCATTCACTTATTCAGCCCGATACAGTCTTTTCACGTTTCACTTCTTACTTTTCACTCAAAAAACCTTATCGCCTTCTTTGAACATGTCTAAATGTCTATTTATTATTCACACCATAACCAAACATCGCAAAATCATATTTTATCGGGTCATTCATATCAAATTTTTTCAAGTTTTCTGTTATTTCTATTACAGATTTAAAATCGTTTGACTTTCTTGTCAACAAGCCCATATCTCTTGAAAGCCTTGCGACATGTGTATCTAATGGAATTAACAGTTCTGACGGCTTCATAAAATGCCAAATTCCTAAATCTACAGGGCTTTTTCTTATCATCCATCTTAAAAACATACACATTCTTTTCATTGCACCGCCGTTTTGTGGGTTCGGTATCATAAAACGACATCCCTGTCCTGATGTATCTGAAAACTTTGAATAAAAATAGTCACAAATCGGTTGAAAATCAATATAACCATTTGGTTGTTTTGAATTTTTGTAACCGTATTCAAACAATTTTTCTAATCCACCGTCTTTTTCGTATAAATTTTTTAAGATACAAAAAATTTCTGCAAAATCTTGTGTTGTCCCAAATCTATAATTAAAATCTTTCAAATTTTTCGGTTCAAAATTCAAAATAAAATTATGCGGCTCATTTTCTGCAATATCAAATAACTCATTCAATTTTTTGATAAAAACTTTTCTATTTCCATATGCCAACAAAGAGGCAATAAAACCTGAAATCTCGCAATCTTCTTTCGTTTTATTAAATTTATGCGGAAATTGAACAGGATCATCTTTTATAAAATCAATAGTTTCGTATTTTTGAGCAAGTTCATCAATTTCAAGTTTTGTTATCATACCAAAACACTAGCACGGATTAGAAATCTGCGCAACAAAATATACTTTTAAAATAACCTAAATACTTGTAGACAAGGATGGAGCAATATTAATAAATTGGCGAACCAAATCTCTATCCCACAATTTGCCTGCACCGTCATTCAAAATTTCGCAAGCTTTTTCAACACTCATTCCTTTTCTGTAAGGTCTATCAGAAATCAATGCGTGATATGTATCTGCAACTGCAACAATTCTTGCAGCAAGCGGAATTTCGTCACCTTTCAAATGTTCAGGATATCCGCTTCCATCCATGTGTTCATGGTGATATTTTACAATTGGAATTAAATCTCTCAACGCTTCGTTTGGCGCAAGAACTTTTTCTGCACCGATTACAGGGTGTTGTTTCATAATTTCCCATTCGTCATCTTCCAATTTACCTGGTTTTTTCAATACATTTTCAGGAATACCAATTTTGCCAACATCATGAAGTAATGCCCCCAATTTAATTCTTTGAACTTCGTCTTCTGGAAGATTAATCGCACGAGCAAGAGCTTCTGAATATCTTGAAACAGAAGTAGAATGACCTTTTGTATAAGGGTCTTTTGCATCAATTGCACTTGCGAGAGAATTTGCAAGCTCCATCAAGTGGTTTTGAGAAACAATTTGTTCGTTATTGAATTTGTGAACAAGTTCATCTTCAAAGTTCACACCCAATTGAGAATGACGTTTTGCAATAACTTCTGCATAAGAATGTAGAGCATCATCATCCCAGAAATTGAAATCTGATGAGCTTACAATTGCTGACATACCTTCTTTGTAACCCTTAGCTTGTGAGATATACATTGCTTGTTCTGCAAGGATTAAAAGTTTTTCTTGATCCCTACTACATTCAGGATAAGTTGCAATACCAACAGAAACCTTAACCGGCCCTACATCATCAACAAAACAACATGACAAGCAATATGTAATATATTCTGCCAAATATTTCGCATCAGAAGTGTCGGTATCAGGAAGAATTATTGCGATTTCGTCACCGCCATAACGCCCTGCTTTGTCATTACTTCTAATATTTTGCTTAACTTTTTCTGCTAAAAGTTTGATAACTTCATCACCTTTTGCGTGACCAAGTTCTCTGTTGATTTTAGAGATATTGTTTACGTCAAGCATTATAATGGAAAGTTTTGAATTATTTTCTTCAGCACGTCTAAGTTCTGCAGACAAAACTTCCTGAAAACCTCTGTGAGTGTACAAACCTGTTAATGTATCGGTGTTTGCGTATTTGTTTGTTTGTTCGAGAAGTTCTACATTATCCATAAATAATGCACAATAATTTGCAATAAATGAGAACAACCCGATATGATTTTCAATATTATCTTTCCCAATTGCCATAACACCTTTACATCCGCTAACAGAAACCAACGGAAGAATTAATGTCGGTGATTGTTGAACATATGGAATATTTAAAAATTTGCTATTTTCGCAAACTACAGGAGAAGAATTTTTAAAACATTGGATAACCGGATTTTGGTCATCTGACAAAAACAATTTTGATGTGTAAGTACTTCCCATAGAGTTGAAAAGTTTTATGTTAATACATTTTGATTTGTCGTGATAAGCCCCGAATGCCGTGAAAACATTGTTTAATTTTTCTATAAATAAGTTATGAATTGCACTAAATAAATCATAAATTGTTTTCTTTTTGCAAAGAGTATTATTCAAATTATTAACAAGTTCAGCATAATCAATAACCCTATGCGAGCTTGCATTTGCATTTCCCATATACCCTGCATACATTCTGTTTGAAGTTTTATTCGTATTAAAGTTATTGATACGAGCGACAATATCAGATGTTTCAGCAGAAATAGGATTGGAAATTCTCTTAACTTCTTTTTTGGTAGCTATTTTATCAGGTGTTTTTAAAGCAGGTTTTTTAAGCGCATTAAGCTGTTTCGACAACGGGTTCGAAACAGGTTTATTGCTTTTTATAGGCGATTGCGCCTTTGATTTTTCTGAAATTTTATCTTTATTTTCGTTCAAAATCTACACCTTACACACACTTGTTATAAAACATATGATAAACTATTTTTGCCCATTACGGCACTTGAGTTTACATTACTTAAACTATTCTATTATAAATTCATCGAAAAACAATACGCCATATAGATGGCAATACATACCATTTAAATAAACAGTACACAATAAAAGTCAAATTAAATTTTCTACTACATACGTAGTATAACATAAAACATGGATTTTGCGCTAGTTTTAGTAGATTTTTTTACAAAGATTAATATTATAATTCTATGAGTGCTTTTATTTTTCTATAAATTCTAACTTATAATCTAATAAATCCGCTATTAAATAAGCCTCATCCAAAGAAAGAGTTCCTCGTTGCAGTTTTCCCGTCAAGCTTTTAAAAGTATATGGTTTACCTGTTTTTTCTTGCATCATTTGCGCAAGTTTAGTTATTGTAAGACACCTTAATGCAATTAAAGATTTTATTTTATTCCGTGCTTTCATTTTTCGATTATAAATTACTTGACACCCCGTGAAAAACTAATTATACTATTGCCTGTATATGAGCAATTATATAATTATATAAGTAATTATGTTTAGATTTTTGCAGAAAGGAAGTTATATGAGCAGGAATAGAGGTTTATTAATATACTTAGAGGCATTGATACAAAGAAGCGAAGTCTATATCAAAGCAGCTAGGCAGCTAAGAAGTTATGCAAGTGGAGGACATAGTAGTTATCATTGTCTTACCAATGTTGATAAAAGATTGCGCAACAAGTGCGCAATGACATGTTTTGGTAATATGAGCCAAAATAACTTTACCGATAAGGTCTTTTCACGTTTCACTTCTCACTTTTCACTAAGAAAAACAGCTTTCACTCTTGCAGAAGGTGCTACGCACGTAGCCCATTGGAACAATTCTCGTAAAATAGCCTTTACATTGGCGGAGGTTTTAATCACTCTCGGCATAATCGGTGTTGTTGCAGCAATGACCATGCCATCATTGATTACAAATTATAGAGTTAAGGAAACTGTTTCTAAGTTGAAAAAGGTTAACACTACTTTTAACAACGCATTTTTGCAAGCCAAAGAAGAAAACGGAGAAATTTCTGATTGGGGATTGTCAAATTCTACACTTGATACAGATACTGATGATGGAAGTATAGCTAATTCAAACTACGGTCGAGATAAATTTCTTGAAATTTTAAGTAGGCATTTGAAAACGATTTCAATGTGCAAATATTCCGACAATTCTTGCGAAGTCTACCGCCCAACTAATTTGCAAGGAGATATTGATAACAGGGATTCTTATTCAAATAGACTGGTTTTGGCTGATGGAACTATTATTGGTCACTTATATTTAAACAATACTGCATGCAATACTAATTGGGGAAGTGGGGCATTAAGTCAAAGTTGTGGAAGTTTTAAAGTTGACTTAAACGGTTCTAAAAAACCTAATATGTATGGAAAAGATATTTTTCAATTTGATATAACTGTAAACGGTATAGTTCCCAGTGGAATTGCAACAGATATTTCTGGAAATAATTTTGAAGAAAGTTGTATCAAGCCGAGTTCTAGAATGAATGGTGTTGGATGTACCGGTTGGGTAATTTACAATGAAAATATGGATTACTTAAAATGTCCTGAAAAATTAGGCTGGAACAAGGCTAAAAGTTGTAAATAATGTATTAAAAAGGTAATTTTGAAAAAATTTTTTAAAGTTACCTTTTTTATTGCGAAATTTCATTTTTATTCAAAACTTTTTTCCATTCAAAATAAAAATATATTGCCAAAACAAAATACACAACCCACATTATAACAGTTGAATATGTTTTTATTCCCTGTAAAACAAGATTTATCCACATTAATGCTGAAATCCCGTTCACAATCATCCATACAACCCATTGTTCTATCGCACGACGAACTGTTAAATACATTCCAAGTACCGATAAAAATGTTGTAATTCCGTCTGCAATTGGACTTTTGTCGTGACAGTAATGCAAAATTATACTTGTTATAATTGAACCTAAAACTCCAATAAATAATAGTGTTATGCGGTTTTTATTTGATAATCTGGTTTTTACGATTTCTTTAGTATCTTTTTTAAGGTGCTTTTTCCATTTGAAAATCCCTAAAATTTGCATTGGGATATAATAGCAAAGATAAAGCAACATATTACCCCAAAGTGAATTTAGAAACGATAGCCACACATAACACCAAGAGCCTGACAGCCCGAAAAAATAGCAAGAAATTTTTCCTTTCCCTGCGATTATCGTATATAAAATTCCACAGAATGCAGATATAACAGCAATCGGATTGTCTTTTACAATAATTGCATTTATTAAAATTAACGTAAGCACCGTAAAAAGTCCGATTATTTCAATCTTTTTCCAACCATTCAATTCTTTTTTTACAAATTCTGTCAATTCCATTATGAGCATTGTATAATGAATTACGATGAAAGTACAGTCTATTTACACAAACCGATTTGTTAAAAAGGGATTGAAATTTGCAGCTGATAACGGCTCATTATTCGTTGCATCTGCCTCACTTGCGCTCTCTACTGTTGCACGTCCGTTGTCAATTATGGCAACTCCCAATACTGACAAACAAAATAAAAAATATGCTTGTGCAAAATCCCTAGCATCCAGTGTTGCCGGATATATGGTTATGCTGGTAAGTTCAATACCGTTAGCAAAAGCAATAAAAAATATTGACGAAAATCCGCACGAATATCTCAAAGCTACAACAATAAAAAATTTGAAAAATGGTGAAAAAGAGTTAAAGTCTTCTTCAAAATACAAGTTTGCAACCCAACTTTTTAAATTAGGACTAGGTTTTGTAATTGCTGCGCCAAAATCAATTCTTACTTGTGCGTTAATTCCTCCGTTTATGAAAAAAGTTTTTTCTAAAAAAGAAGCAACTCCACAACACCAAAAGAAAAATGTTTCATTTACTGGTATGGAAGGTTTGTCTGAACGTATCGGCAAAATTATTGATACATCTACAGTCCAAAAGTTGACAGATAAACTCCATAATACTAATTATGAATTTAATATGATGGCTTTAACCGATATTATTGCAACCGGAATATTTATGCACCAAACTGCCAAAAGCAAAGGAATTGAACAAGATAGGAAAAAAGCTCTTATGTATAATTCCGCAATCTCAACTGGCTTGTGTGTCGGTGGCGGTTATTTGATAGATAAAATGTCTGAAAAATCGACGAAAAATTTTATTGAGAAATTCGCAGAAGTAAACAAAAAATCTCCAAACCTCGACAAATATATTGAAGGTATAAAAATTGTTAAACCTGCAATGATTTTTGGCGTAATGTATTATGTCTTTATTCCGATAATTTCGACATTTTTAGCTGACAGATTTGACGGGAACAAATATATTTCAACAAAAAACAAATAATTGTTTGCTATTAATTTGTTGCAATTGTCTTTCCTAATTCTTCAACTGTTTTGATGTCATCATCAGGATTTTTGCCGATTGTTGTTAAATAATTTCCGACCATAATTCCTTCAACACAAGTGTTTAAAGCTTTTCGTTGGTTTTCTTCAGATAATCTCATTCTACCACCACAAAAACGCAATATTGAATTAGGGTTTGCGATTTTAAATATTGCTAAGGTTCTCAATACATTTTCTTCGTCAATTTTGTCTAAATAGTTTTCAAATGGAGTTTCAGGGATTGGCATCAAAATATTGATTGGAATTGAATTTGGCTGAATTTCTGCTAATTCAAGAGCCATTTCTACTCGTTGTTCAACGCTTTCGCCCATTCCTAGAATTACTCCACAACATAATTCCATACCGTATTTTTTGACTAATTTGCAAGTGTCTAGTCTATCTTGCCAAGTGTGGGTAGTGCAAACTTCCGGATAATAAGATTTTGCAGTATTTATGTTATGGTGAAATCTTTTCAATCCGCTTTGTGCAAGTTTTTTGGCTTGTTCTTCATTCAAAATTCCGATTGATGCACAACTGTTTAAGCCTTCAATTTTATTAATTTCTTTAATCATTTCTAACATTTTGTCAAAATCGCTTTCGTCAGGTGTTTTTCCTGATGTTACGATTGCAAAACGTGATGCTTTATGTGATTTTGCATCAAGAGCAGCTTTTCGTACTTCTTCAATTTTTACAAGCGGATAAGAGTCAATATGAGTACGATAATGAGAACTTTGTGCGCAATATTTGCAATTTTGTGAGCATTTGCCATTCCGTGCATTTATGAGTGAACAAAATTCAATTTCATCTTTGACATATTTTGATGACAATTTTAAAAGTTCATCTAAATCCAAATTATAAAGTCTTAAAAGTTCTTGTTTATCTATCATAGTCCCTCCATTGTTTCAATAGTAAACCTTTAATTGACTAAAGTCAAATGATATGCTAAAATCAGATAACAAAGGAGTAAACAATGTTTTGTCCAAAATGTGGAAAACCAGTAAAAGAAAACGATAATTTTTGTAGATATTGTGGAAACAGACTTGAAATAGAACAACCATCAGATGTTGTTACGCAGTCATATATTGAACATGCTGAAAAATCAGAAGTTCCTGAAGAATATACTGTGCATCATTATGAGCCAAAGCCGGTAGTTGTAGAAGAAAATATAAAAGAATATAAACTTCCTGATGAAAATAGTGAAGAATTAGTTATTTATGATATTAAAAAACACTGGATGGCTTTATTTTGGCCAATATTTTTAACTCCAATATTTTTCTTGTATTTTTGGTTCATATTTTTAAATACGCATAGTTTTTTTAGTTGGGTAATAGTATTTTTAATCCTTGCGCCGATTGTGTATCCTATTTTGAGATTTAACTCTGATAAAATAGTTATTACAACAAAATATGCGCACATAAAATTAGGAGTTTTAAACCCCGAAGAAATTGACATTCCGTTGACCAAACTTGATATGTTGGAGATTTCTCAAACAACAATGGGCAGAATAATGGATTATGGAATGATTTCTTTTATGTCAAATGGTGAACAGTTTGATTACGGTTACATAAAAGATCCGGGAGAACTTCAATATTTAATCGAAAACCCTGCAAGATACATTGAGGAAGCACTTGAAGAAGTTGAAGACTAGCTTGGTGTGATAAGCACCTTTGCATTGAAGCATCTAAAATCACCAATCTAAAAAGTCCTCCTTTTTGAAGGAGGACTTTAATTTGTAATTTCTATTCTTCAATTGTTGTTGCAACATTTTTGTTCATAATTGTTTGGGCAATCGGTTGGTCTTTTTCTAACAAACTTAAGTATAATAATTTGTTAGCTGTTGCCTGATCTAGGTCGATGAACTTACCTCCGGCTTTTACATCACTTGCTGAAACGATTTTTACGTTAGCATTAATTGTCAAGTCGCCATATTGTAGATGTACCGGAACAACGTCACCAACTTTTAATTTTCCTTTATGGGTTAATGATACCCCACCTCTTGAGATGTCGGAAATTGAAACTACGTTGTCACTTGATTCAAATGAAATTGGATTTTGATTTTCTTGAGTATTAAATCTCATATATTGACGTTTATCAATTGAATCAACTCTATCATTTACAACACGTTGTTTGTAAATATCTTTGAAATCAACTTTTGGACGATTCGGTTCTGGATCTGGATCTATATCAGTATCTGTATCAATATCAGTGTCGTTGTCGGTATCTGTATCAATGTCGGTATCAATATCAGTGTCCGTATCTATATCTGTATCGGTGTCTGTATCATTGTCTAAGTCAATATCAGTATCCGTATCAGTATCAGTGTCCGTATCAGTATCTGTATCATTGTCAGTATCTGTGTCTGTGTCAATATCTGTATCTGTATCAATATCGGTATCGTTATCAGTATCTGTGTCGATATCTGTATCAATGTCAGTGTCGGTATCTACATCTGTATCAGTATCTGTATCATTGTCTAAGTCAATATCAGTATCCGTATCAGTATCAGTGTCCGTATCGGTATCTGTATCATTGTCAGTATCTGTGTCTGTGTCAATATCAGTATCTGTATCAACGTCTGTATCAGTGTCGGTATCTGTGTCAATATCGGTATCGGTGTCGGTATCTGTATCTGTATCACTATCCAAATCTGTATCAATATCAGTATCAGTATCTGTATCAGTGTCGGTATCTGTATCCAATGGATAATCCGGTTCTTCATCTTTTGGAACAACTAAGTTATCATCATCTTCCTTTGTTCCATTTTTTGTAGCCGGATCATCGTTACCATCATAACCAGGATCGCCGCCTTGTTCACTGCCACCATAATAATAGTTTCTATCATCAGGATTTTTACCAATTGCAGTAACATCATCCGGTCTAACAGCTTTTGTTCTGATTGAAATTGGAGTTGAACCATCTTTAGCATTAGTCAAAGTATTTGTTGTAGAATTTTTAACTACTGTAGAAACTCCACCATTACGGTGTTTACCCATATTGAAGTAGTAACCACCGGCATAAGCATTATCTGCAACCATGTATAAATCTTGATCACCAGAAGGGCGTTTGTTACCATCACCTTTTAAAGTACCATTTTTAACTACGATTGTAGAATCTGCAGCTGATCTGTATTCAGGTTTTTCTGCATCAATCCATTGTGTACCCAAGTCAAGTGCAACCAATTTTGCTCTTTCAGGATGTACGTTTGTATTTGTTCCGTAGTAATCTGTACCATAAGTAGGAACTTCGCCTAAGTGATCAATGTACATATTTTTACCACGAGTTGTTAAGTTCAAGTTTTTGTTTGCAGTAGTTTCTCTTACATAAACATTACCAGAGAACTCAGCATTTATATCACCTGTTCTTGAAATAATTGCACAAGCATTAGTATCAAGTTTTGCACCATTTGCAGCATCCATACCTTTTACGTCAATGTTGCCTATTGCTAACATATCAACGCCGTTTCCGGTTTTGTTAATAGCATCAATATTATGAGGAAGTTGTGCATTATCTCTTGAAGGGTTATATGAATAACCGTTTTGTCTGAATGTTAAAGGAGTTGCTGACTTTGTAGAAGTTTTAGCTTCGCCGATATTACCACTAGCGATTATGGAAATACCAGTACCTTCAACGTTTGGATTTGCTGAATTTTTAGATCTGTTGACGATACTGTAAGGAGAAGCACCTTTTGTAGAAGAGTCTGCCAATAAGATTACTCTACCATCAGCTTTAATTTGGTTAACATTCATATTTTTGTTCAAGCTTGCCATATTAATAAGCGAACCAGTACCTGAACTGTTTGCAGTAATAACGCCGTCGATAGAAGTGTTTACAGATTTAGTCAAATCTCTTTGATTTGGTCCAATACCTGTACAAATACCGCCGTCACAAGGTCCAACTTCTTCACCGATTGCACCGTTTGTAACAGTTGCGTTCAAATCAGCTCCATTAGTTGTATAAATCAATGTGTTAGCAACACCATTGTTTAACAAATTACCGTTTGTAACTGCGATATTTACATCGGCATTAGATGTAATATTGTTGGTTACACCACTTGAGCCGATAGACATATTAGAATTTTTGTTTACAAAGTTAACTGTGTTAGTTTTGTTAGTATGATTAGCGGTAACTTTACCTTGAATATTCATACCGCCTGAGCCTTCATTAGAAACTAACAAAGTAGATTTATTTTGAGTTAAAGCGGAACCGCCAGATGCGATTAAACCAGTAGATGCAACAAGCAAACCACCGTTTGTGTTAGTGATTTTTGTTGCGCCATTAGGGTTTGAAACTTCGCCTGCGATAGAAATGCCATTAGCTCCGGAGTTTTCGATAGTAATATTGCCAGTACCATAGTTTCTAACTTTTGCACCATTACCAACAGAAGTGCCGGTAACAGATTTGATAGAAATGTTACCGTTGTTGTTTACAAAAGTATTAGCAGTATCCATATTATCTATATTAACAAGTTTGGTAAACAAAGTGTCAGCTGCATCATGACCTGTCAAAGCTGCAGTTTCATTGTTCCCTAAACCAGCTAACAAAAGACCATTGTTAGCAATTGTTCCGCCTTGCAAATTGATATCACCACGAGCAGCAACTCTGCCACCTGCGTCAATTTGAATAGCTTTTCCACCAAGAGATAGCGTACTTCCGTTACTATCTGTTAATGTTGACAAATCGAATGATTTATCAGTCATTACAGCAGTATTTTTAGTATAATCATACGCACTAGGAACAATTGTTGAAGTTCCTGTTGGATTACTAGCATCATATTTTACATCATAGTTAGAAATATAATATTGATGATCTTTAGGTAAACCTAAATTGCTAGACAATTTATCATAAGAACTTTGTGTTGGAGAAATAACTGATAAATTACCGACATTGATAACACCAGAACTCCCAACAACCATACCGTTTGGAGAAATAAATACCAAATTACCATTTGTTTTTAAAGCACCATTAACACCTTGAAGTGCATTAACAATACCATCTATTTTTACTCCATTATTAACCAAAGCAATAAAGTTATTAATATCACCTTTAATATCGGTTAATGTTAAATCATTACCAGTTCCAGATTGTTTTTGTAAAATATAGTTATAAATAAAGTTTAATACATCACCCTTAGCCAAATTAATTTCGCCAAATTGTTTGAAACCGGTATCACCTTTTACAGCATCCGGTCTGATATTCCAAGTGTTACCACCACCATTATTAATTTGGTTATTATTACCATCAGTGATTGTTGATGCAGCCAAAACCTGATATGTCAAAGACTGTTGCATAATTAGCAACATACTTAACATAAATGCAACTACTCTTTTTTTATTAATTCCCTGTGTATTCATTGTCTTTGGAACCTCTATTTTCTTTTTCTGCACGTTTAAACACTTTTACATGTATATAAACGGATTTTGCGCTTAAATCTTTACCATTTTCCGGTAATTGTTTACAAAAATTTATAATTTAGAAAAGAGGGAAGGATTGAATAATCCAACCCTCTTTAGAGTTATCTGGTTATTACATTTGCTCTTGCAATAAATCCTTTTTTACGTAAATTTGCTTCGCTTGCATTTTTACCATTTTTACCGCCAAGAGGAATTTGGTTTCTATCAAAACCGCCAATTGTGTTAGGGTCAGTTCCGATTATTGTATCATCAATACCTGCAATCATGCCTGCCGGAATTTCTGATGGGAAGTGATAAGTCAAATCTCCCGCATAGTTTAACTTGTAAGGATTTGATTTGTAACCGTTGATTTGTGTCATAACATATTCAAGAACTTTGTTTGCAGTCGCATCATCCTGAATGTTGTACATTTTCTTAACGATACTCAATCTATCTTCTGCTAAGTTGTAGTTAGTTCCTTTTTTATGAGAAACTTTGATTTTGTATGTAAAGTTATCAATATTTTTATCAGGAGTTTGAACTTCTCTTTCCTCTCTTGTAACAAATTGAGGAATATCTAAAGTTTGCTCTTTATTTTCAGTTTCAGTTTTTTCTTTCTTTTTGTTAAGATTTACGATACCGTCAAAACTTCTGCCTTTAGCGTGAACTTTACCCATTGAAAGTGCGTTGTTAACACCTCCACCAATACCTCCAAAGATAGCGGCATTTATTGCAGTTTTCAAGTGCTTGTCGCCACGACCTTCCCATTTCTGACCTTCAGCCTCAACTTGGCCAGAATATTCTTGTCCCGGTGCAGTAACTGACCATTCTTGTCCTTCGGCAGTGACAGACCATTCTTGTCCTGGTGCTGTGACTGACCATTCTTGTCCTGGTGCAGTAACTGACCATTCTTGTCCTGGTGCAACAACTGACCAATCTTGACCTGGTGCAACAACTGACCAATCTTGACCTTTAACAAATATATCTTTATTGACGACTTTAGTGAATGTTTCTCCATTATCAGTAAAGTTAAATGTTGTTTTATCATGAATTGTTCTATCTGCTGTCGTTCCAAATAGAGTTTGGTCATCTGTTCTACCAGTAAATGTTTGATCTGCAGTTCTGCCAGTAAATGTTTGATCTGCAGTTCTGCCAGAGAATGTTTGATCCTCTGTTCTACCAGTAAATGTTCTATCTGCAGTTTTTCCAGTATATGTTCTATCAGCTGTTCTACCTTTATATTGAACAAATTGAGATGCGGTTTCACCTGCAAGGTTAACAGCACCTGCTAACCATGATGCAGCATAAGCAGTACCAAATCCTAACGCACCACCAATACCAACACCTTTCAAGATGTGTAAAGCACGTTTTACCTTAGTCGAGTTAGTGTCAACACTGTTACCACCTTTTTCAACCAAGTGACGAAGTTTATCTAATTCACCATTACCAACTCTGCCGTTATCGTTACCAATAATTTCTTCAATTGAACGACGTTTACCATCTTTGGTAATCAATGTCTGGCTCATCCAGCCTTGACGACCTTCATTTAATGTCAAGTTTCCATCTTTCGCAAAGCTTTCTTGTGTTTCGTTATCTAGCGTACGAGAATCTGTAGCTTTATCGCAGAAATCTTTGAATTTAGCTTCACTGAACTTATAATATTTGCCATTTACTTCAAAATCGCAATCATTTTTAGTTCCTTGAATACAAAATTCATCAGGGCATTCCATTACAAGTTTACGACCTGCTTTACCAATATCAGTATGTTCAATTGCAGAATTTTCTTCTCCTTTAGCAGCTTCCTTTCTTTCTGCTTTTGAGAAATGAACTCTGGTATTATCAATATTTTGTTTTGTTTCAGCTGCTTTTGCTTGACGTTTTGCTTCATCTTGAATAAATTCTTTTTTGTCCTTAGCAACTTGTTTATCACTTCTTTTACCCAAGACATCAACAACTGCCATACGTTCTAGAATAACATTTGAATCAAAATTTGGATCTTCTGCAATTCTTAAATATGCGGCTATCTTCTTTTTAGCTGCTCCAGTATCACCTTCAAATGTAGCTCGAGCATCACCGGTTCCACGTTTGTAAGCTTCAAGTAAAGCATCCTCATCTTTTACCGCTTCATTTAACAAAGTATTAAAAAATACTTTTTCTTCATCTGTAGCATATTCTTTAAGATATTTTTGAACAATTTCTTCTTTTGTTTTGCATTCTTTTTCAATTTTGCCCATTTGCTTTGAAATTTTCTTTTCATATTTATTACGAGCAATAGAAATATTCATTGTTGGTTGGTTTTCAGGATCATTTGCCCATTCTGTCAATGCAGCTTCATAATCCTTACGAGCTTGTTTTCTACCGGCTCTATTGTGTTTCAAGTCATCTGCAACTTTTACAGGTTCTGATTCTTCTGTTGTAGTTGTTGTAACTTCTGTATTAATTTTTACTGATTTATTTTCTCTTGTTTCAACAGGTGCTTGTGTTTGAGTTGGGAATGCTTCATCAACTGCTTTTTTGCCTTCAGCACCATTGATAACATAACCACCATCTTCATTTAGAGTAATTTTGCCATCTTTCGCTAATTTATCAGCAATAGCTTTACCATCCTCATTGGTTGATAAATATGATAATCTGTTATTTTTAGCAAATTTTGTAATCGCTGTATCATATTTTGTTTTATCATAAGTTACAACGCCTTTTTCTTTATCAATTGACAAACCTGCAGCTTCAAATTCTTTTACCAATTCTGCACGTTTATCTTCTGCCAAACCTGACTGTTTAACAAAATCATCAAGTTTGAAGGTAACTGTTTTTTCTTCTTTAACTCCTTCTTTTGCTTTCGCAGCAGAATGTTCAACACCCAAACCTTTTGCAGGTGTCGCACTATCAAGAGTTTTTGTTTCTTTTACTCCGCCAGCTCCTTCAACACTAGCCGCACTGAATACACCATTAGCGGCAACCGTTCTAAATTTTGCATCAGCCGAACTATATGTACCATCTTGGTTTGCAATAATTGAACCGCTTTTAATATATTCTTCAAACTGAGCCGGATCTCGTTTTTTTAATCCATCAATAAATGCTGGTTGTAATTGGAATTGAACTTCATTTGCACACATAGTCATAATCCTTTCTTCTCAATTTTCTATACATCTCCACATGAAAATTGATTTGGTCTTGTTTATACTCTCTATGTCCATGTAAAAACATGTTTTTTGGGAAAATTGCGCTGTTTTTGAATTTCCTTATTACTTTTTTCTAAAACCATTGATTTTACTGGGTTATAGAGGGTTTTATCACTTAATAATTCTTAACAATTATATCTACTTCGTATATATTTTATCTATACTAATTAGACATTTTTCTCGTTTTCACTTGCTTTATCGCACAAGTACACACTCCTTTTGTTAGAACTTCTACCACATGACATATCGGCGCACCTTTTCCAAATCTTTAGGATTTCAAAGAAAGATGTTACATTTATTTACAATTTGTTTTGTCGTCGGATTGGTAAATCCGAGAAGAACCATGTCATTACGAGGAGCGAAGCGACGTAGTAATCTCATCATTATTTCAATATAGATGGTTTGCACCCCTCACCACTCACCATTCACTTATTCATAACGATACGGTCTTTTCACGTTTCACTTCTCACTTTTCACTCGAACAAACTAACAATTCATTAACGATTTTTATGATAGTATATTTAAAGTTGGAATAAAGGAGAGATTTAATGGAAAAATTCTTTGATTTTATAAAAAAACACGGTGATTTATTCACTTTTTTAGGTCTATTAATAGTATGTTATTTTATTTTCTTTTTTAATATTGGAAATTATCCTTTGATGGATGTCGACGAAACAAGATATGTTTCTATGGCACGTGACATGTTCCATTGCAAGGACTTTTTGACACTTTACTTAAACGGAGAATTTTTCTTTGAAAAACCACCTCTTTATTTCTGGGGTGAGTGTTTATCATTCGCTATTTTCGGGAAAGTTACAGAATTTACCGCAAGATTTCCGGTTGCACTATACGGAACACTTTCAACTTTGCTATTATATTTTACCGGCAAAAAAATTGTTTCTCGCAAATTTGGAGTAATTTCAGCTCTTATCCTTGCAACTACATTGGAATTTGTAATTTTGGCGAAATTTGCAATTCTTGATATCGTCGTAACAACTTGTGTCGGATTTTCAGTAATGTTCGGATTTTTGACCCAATTTGTTCAAGACAAAAATAAAAAATATATGTGGTGGTTATTCTACATATTCTCAGGCTTGGCAGTAATGGCTAAGGGAATTCCTGGTTTTGTTGTGCCGTTTGCAGTAATGTTTTTTGTAACAATCGCAAACAAAACATTTAAACAAGTTTTTAAACCACAATATATTTTGCCTGGATTTTTATTATTCTTTTTAATAGTTCTCCCGTGGCATTTAATTATGTTCAAAATTCACGATCCGCTATTTTTCCACGAATATATAATTAAACACCACATCGAGAGATTTTTAAATTCAAATGAAATTAATAGGGAACAACCATTCTATTTCTATATTCTAACAGTTTTATGGGGACTTGTTCCATGGATTTTTTCAGCAATCGCTGTTGGGATTACAAAACTTAAGTCAATCAAAAAATTCAACGTTACAGAACTATCCAACCCACAAAAATACTTGTTATTTAACGCAATCGCATTTGTTGTAACAATGTTATTTTTCTCATCTTCCAGCACAAAATTAATTACATATATTTTACCTGTATATTTCTTCACTGCCTGTATTTTGGGATTTGTATGGGAAGATTATATGTTCAACAAAAAATACGAAAAACCAATAAATATAACTGTTTACATTTTAGGTGGAATATGTATTTTGGCAGGAATTTTGACCTGTTTTGCAAAATTCGTTCTTCCGGCTCAAACATATTCAGATCTATTAACAATAAAATGGTTCTGCATAATTTTGGTTTTAGCATTTGGAATTTCAAGTATTTTATGCGCAGTTAAAAAACATCCAAAAGGAGTTTTTGCATGTTATGTACTTTTTATCCTTATCACATCGGCATTTGGGACAAAATTATTCTACAATATGGATTATAAATTTGGACAAAATGATTTGATGCGTTTTGCAAAATACGCTCACGAAAACGGCAAAAAAGTTGCAGTAATAAATGATGAAAGGAAATATTCAGTAGTTTATTATTACGGAATTCCAACAGACATGGATGGCAGAAACGTCTTATTCATAACTCTTAACGATAAAGAAGAAATGAAGCAACTGGGACATATTTTAGATGATAAAAATATCGTTGCCATCATCAGAAAAAAACAGTATCAAGAGATTGATAAAACTTTAGATTTTGATGTAATATTAGAAGGAAGAAAACATTTACTTGTTAAGGTTCACTAATGTTACAAAGATACGAAAAATTTTTAAAAGAAGTTTTAGATCCAAAATTAGACAAATACTTTGAAGAACAGTGCGAATTTGTAAAATGCAAAGAAGGCTGTTCTTCTTGTTGCGAAGTTGGAGAGTATCCGTTTTCAAGACTTGAACTAGAATATTTAATGTCAGGATTTGTAAATCTTCCATTTGAAACAAAACACAAAATCAAAGAAGAAATAAAACGACTAAAACGAGAACAACCCAAAATGTATAAATGCCCGTTTTTAATTAACAAAATGTGTTGCCTTTATCAATACAGGGGAATTGTGTGCAGAATACATGGGCTTGCTTGGTATGACGAAGTCGAAAACAGAGTGAGATTACCTTATTGCGTTAACAAGGGATTGAATTATGGAACGGTTTTCAACAGAGAAACAGGAGAAGTATTTTTAGAAAATCCAATCAAAGAACGATTGAGGATAGATACTATCCTCAAAGGTCCTGAAGCTGAACCATATAATTTGGAATGCGGAGAAATTCGCCCGCTTTTAAAATGGTTCTAAATTGTTTTAGCGTAAATATTTTATATACAAATAAATAGAACTTATGATTAATGAAACAGTTGTTACCAAAGCTCCATATTTCATAAATTTTATAAATGAAATCGGATGACCTTTTGTATGCGCAGTTTCACTAACAATAACATTGGCAGCAGCTCCAATAATAGTTAAGTTTCCACCCAAACAAGCACCTAATGACAACGCCCACCATAAAGGATGATGACCAGCACCTGCATAAGGTAATGTATGTTGAACTTGTGCAATTAAAGGAGCCATAGTTGCAGTGTAAGGGATATTGTCAATAATTCCTGACAAAATACCTGATCCCCACAAGATTAACATTGTCGCAGCAGTCAAGCTTCCATGAGTAAACTGGATTAATTTGTCAGCCAAAAAACTAATTCCACCATTTGCCTCAAATCCGCCAATAATTATAAACAACCCAACAAAAAAGAAGATTGTTAACCATTCGACATCTCGATAAATTTCTTTTGGTTTTTCAAATAACAACAAAAATGATGCACCTGCAACTGCAAAAACATATGCAGGAATGTGAGTTACGTCATGAGTCACAAAACCTGTAATAACAAGTACAAGAGTAACCATTGAACGTATCATAAGTTTTTTATGCGTGATAGTTTTAGAATTGTCTAAATTTGCGATATGTTCCATTTTTTCTTTTGTTGCTTTAAGAGATTTTCTGAACATGAAAACCAAAATTCCGACACAAACAAGAAAAATAGTAAATACAACAACTGTTAACTCGTTTACAAAATCCATAAAACTCAAACCTGCTTTTGCAGCAATGATAATATTTGGAGGATCTCCGATTAATGTTGCCGTACCGCCGATATTTGATGCTAAAACTTCTGTAATCAAAAACGGAACAGGATCGCATTCAAATTCTCTGGCAATGACAAAAGTTACCGGCATAACTAAAACAACAGTTGTTACGTTATCCAAAAACGCTGATGCAATTGCCGTAAATGCTGCCAATGCAAAAAGAACTGTTTTTGGATGCCCTTTCGTAGCTTTCAAAATTCCAATAGCCATCCATTTAAAAACTCCACTTCTGCTTGCAATATGAACAATAATCATCATACCAATAAGCAAAAAGATAACCTCAAATTCAATATAATCAAAAACTGAGCGAATGTAAGTTTCAGTCTGCGGATTGACAGAACCGTGAAATGGCAACAAGCCTAATAACATCGTCAATGAAGCTCCTACAAGTGCTACAACAGATTTTTGAATTTTTTCACTGGCAATAAAAATATAGGCAACTAATAATATTGCGCCTGATATAATCATGCCGTAGTTTGATACTAAATCCATAATTTTTCCCTCATAAATATTAAAAGCAAACTTCTCTTTTTCGAATATTCCCTTAGTGATTGCACTCCAAAAAGAAAAACTTCCTGCAAACGGGTATTTTTTCTAATTGTAACATAAACATTTTATCAATTGTCAATAAACAAAGCCATATCAAAAACAGTTAAATTATTTTATAAAGTTTTACACTTGAAATTTTGTAATACATGGCTTGAAAACACAAAAAAATATGTTATAATGTAAAAGAAGGGAGCGAGTGATTAACACTCGCATAAAAGTCCCTCTATAGTGATTTGAGAACTAGTAGTATAATTAGGATTATTACTAGTTCTTTTTCAGTTATACTGAAAACCACATTTACCACCTCCTTTCGTTATTGGTTATCAAATTTTGAGTTTGCGCCAATACGATATGAGTATGATAAAAAAGGGGTTTCCCCTTCAATCGATATTTTATATGAAATATTATTAAATTGCAAATTTTATAATCATTTCTTGATTTTTTGAGTTTTATAACTTATAATTTTCTCTATGATTGAAAGAGCTGAAAAAGAATTAAAAAAATTATTAGACGGAAACAAGAATTTTGTTAATGGTACTCCGACAACCAAAAACATGTCACTTGAAACACTTCAAAAATACGCATTTCACCAAGAACCGTATGCCTGTGTATTAACTTGTTCTGATTCTCGTGTTGTACCGGAAATCATTTTTGATTGCGGAATTGGAGAATTGTTTGTTGTAAGAGTTGCCGGAATGACTACTGGACCAAACGTTATTGAAAGCGTTGAATATGCTGTAAAAAAATTAAATGTTCCACTTGTCATTCTCTTAGGGCATGATGATTGTGGAGTTATGAAATTTGCGAAAGAGCATTATCCGGAACCTACAAAATATTTTTCATCAATATTAAAATGCGTATATCCGGTACTTAACCACAAAGAGGATATCTCTTGTCACAACTTTTTTGCACAGGAACATACCAAATGGGTTGAAGATTATTTGATGAAACATTCGGTTATCATAAATGAAGCAGTCAAAGAAGGTAAAGTTTGTATTGCAAATTGCCACTTTGACCACTCAACAGGATTAGTAAACATTATATAAAAAGGAGCTAAAAAGCTCCTTTTTTTGTACAAATTTTTAAAACTCCGGTTGCGGATTTTTAACCATTTTTTCGTATTCTTCTACAGAAACAGTATCTGGTGACATAGAATTTTCATCCAATGCTCGTTTTAATATTGATGGTTCTTTTGCTCGCAATTTTGGTTCTGCAGTAACAATATCTGTTTTTATAGTTGCGTTAATCAAATGGATTGTTTTTTCTGTAGGAACGCATTTCCCATTCATATTTTTTTGAGCTTTATAACTTGTCCAATTATCAGAAAGTTTATCTATTGTTGTATAATTCATTTCCGCACCAAGCCTTTTATCTACTTCGTTTTCCAAAATATCGGTAACATATTTTTTTTGGTTTTCAAAATGACACGGAAGTAAAACTTTATTACCTATAATTTCTTCCGGATCACGTTTTTCATATTTTTTTAATAACTCTGCAGCAATTTGTAAATGTCCGAGTTCAAACGCCAAAAATTCTTCCCAAATAGGTCTTAGTTTTTCATTACTTTCATCAACATAACAATTGTAATATGTACAAACTTCTGTAAATTCGTGTAACAAAAGTTTTTCATAAGGAGTTTCGCACGGATCAATCAAACTTTCGTACATAGTAACATGTTCTTCTTCAACATCACAAATTTCACCATAAGTTCTGCGTAAATCATCATTTGCATACATCATACCATGTTCTGCGTAAAAATTATGTGTTTGTTGTTCGCCTGAAAGAAGTGTATAAATATTAACTTTTGTTTGAGGAGAAACCGTTTTTCGGTTATAAGATTTACGAACCCTTATTCCATTATCATTATGATGATATTGTGTCGGTCTGCCAATAACAACATCTGTTTTGCCTTGCAATATATTATCAGGATTAATCCCATCAATCATATATGCCCATTGACTATACCTGTAAAGATGGTCGAAATCTTCTAACAAACCAAAATTAAAAGTTTCTCTTACGTAATCATCAGGTTCATTTTGTGCAAGCCAAGCCGTTAAATCAACCGCAACTTGCTCATATCCTAATGTTGTTTCCAAAACGGTTTGACATGCCGGTGTCATCCAGTTTACTGTAGTTTGCTGCATATCTTCAATTCTGCGCATAAGTGCAATTAATTTTTTGTCATCATAATCTTGACAATTTCTTGCAAAATTATGTTTAAACCCCCACGCCTCAATTTCTATACCATTCATCAAAATTTGACGAGTTCTTGAATAACAATCTACATCATATTTATCAAATGGTCGTTTTACAATATCCTCCCAACTTCTAAGTTGATTACTAAGAATTATCCCTTTTTCTTCTAATGGATTAAATGTCATTTTCGCTCCTTTCTTTTTATTAAAATTTTACCTGTCAACCGCCCATGCAAAAAGTTCTCCAACACGTTTGTTGTAAAATCTGCCATCATCTTTGGCAAACAAATTCTCAAAATGACTAAAAGAAGTTCCATCTGTAGAATAAGACGGATTTGTCATCATAAGATGATGTGTTGTTGTGTCATATCTCAATGGAAACAAATCATCCATTTGCATAAAACTCGGTAATTTATCGCTGGCATAATTGTAGGCAAAAAGTGCAGTGTTTATTCGATTTAATTTCTGTTCATAAGACAAGCCACCATCATAGTTATCATTTGTAATTTCTACACCTGGAGCATAAGTCCTAAGATATTTTAATTTTTCTGACAAATTTTTTACTGAATTAAAATCATCTCCAGTAATAAAATCAGTTCCTGCATTCAGCCCCATATTTTTGTATCTGGCAAAATCATCAGAACTTTTTTCACCAACAAAACTTATATTAGTTTTTTTAGAACGAGAACGAATTTCGTGCAAAATATATTGCATCTGATGGTAATTCGGCAAAGCTCCTACGCCTGTATAATTTTTCATATCATAACCGCCAATATGTTTGGCAGAATCAATAAACATACATTCAAAACCTATATTCATCAATTTTACGCATTCATTTATGTAGATTTCAACATGTTCAGAATTTTCCCAATTAAAAGTTTCATCATCCTTATATTCTCTTGCAATCTTCATTTGATCCGCAGAAATCACATGCCTGAACCCAACTTTAATTCCTCTAAAATGCGCCAAATCAACAAAAGCTCTTAATTGTTCTTCGGGAGAAATTTTATCAACAATTGAATAATCTATAATATTATCACTATAACTAGTATTGAGCTTGATACCGTACAAAGAATTTTCTTCAAAAGCTCCTTTTTCATAAGCATCTCCATAAATATTTTGCCAAATTTGTGAAAGAATAATACAATTTGCAAAACTCATAGCAGATGGCGGAATTGCGGGCAAAAGTTTTATGCAACTCAAAATACCATTACAAGTACACCCATTATCCATTGTTGCAATCGCTCTATTATTTATCTCAATATAATTCGCTAATCTCCCCCATTCATCACCATAATTTGGAGTTTCTATAAGGTCGGGAAAGTTTTTATAAAAAATTCCACTCTCTGACAAAGTTACAATAATTTCTATACATTTTTTTACAGAAAGTTTAAGTAAATCAGCAGGAACAATATTCGCAAGCCAACGCTTGCTACAACTTGTACCAATTCCGTGAAAAGCAATATATTGGCTAAATTTATCCAATTTTAATTTGGTATTTTCGCCTAGTGCCAATAGTAATTTATTTACACAATTCATAATAAATTTATAAATAAATCAATTAATTTTTTCATTAGACAAAACGGCAATAAAACTACAAACCACCATACATTTTAGACAAAGGTTCCTTTTTGTCAGGAGGAAGTATAAACGCAGAACCGTAAGGATTTGTCGGATCTTTTATCATACCGATTTTATCTGTATAATATCTTCTTGATTCAGGCATTGGAACAAGTTTTATATTTCCGACACATTGCGCCTCATCACTTCTTCTTTGAGCAATTTGTAACAATCTTGTACCTGTTCCTTCATAAAAATCTGTTTCTTTATTCCAAAACGGAGTATTTGGGTTGGAATAATTTCTTAATTTATCAACAAATACGTGGCTTGGATCTTCTTTATAGATAAAACGGTTATAATCAAAGTACTTATTGATTTTGAGCATAATTTCACCAATAGTACCGCCTTCGTTATTTTTTAGAAAATATTTTTCGTTTCCGCAATCAAAATTTTTGAAAACATTTACCAACTCTTCAGTTCCTTTTGTCACATTTTTCAAAAGAACATTCCCAATAAATCCTTCGCCCATCATTCCTATATTCATGTGTGTTAAACGTTGCACCCCACAAAAAGACGGTGATTTCGCTTTGACAGAATTTTGAGCATAATTTTGGGTGTAATTAGGATAAATAAAATTATTTTGCGCACTAACTTTCATCATATCTTGTATAAATAATATGAATATTCAAAATTGCTTAATCATAAAAATTTTGTTAACAAATGTTTATTAAAGATATTTTAATGCTAAACTTTACTTGTAAAAATTGTTTAGTTTTTATTACAAATTAAGGAGAAAAATATGATTAACGAAAAACTAGAAAAAGCTTTTAACTATCAAATTAACAGAGAATTGTATTCAGAATATTTATATCTTTCAATGCAAGCATATTTTGAAAGATTAAACTTAAAAGGCTTTGTAAACTGGATGACAGTACAAATTCAAGAAGAACACGCTCATGCTATGGGTATGTTTAACTATTTGAACCAAAGAGGTGGAAAAGTTGAACTTGATACAATTGAAAAACCTGAAATTGATTGGAGTTCTCCATTAGAAGTTTTTGAACATATTTTGACACACGAAGAACTTGTTACATCATTGATTAATAAATTGATGGATGTTGCAGAAGAAACTAAAGATCGTGCTGCAATTTCGTTCTTGAACTGGTACTTGAAAGAACAAGTTGAAGAAGAAGACAATGTTGGAAATGTTCTTGCAACATTAAGGTTAATCGGAGATGATAAAAAAGCTTTATTAATGCTTGATAAAGACCTTGCAACAAGAACTTTTGTTGCTCCTGTAATCGGTTAATTCATTAATTTATAATTTCAAAATGAGATTTGTATTTAAGGAATTTTTTTCACATGCAAATCTCATTTTTTAGTTTATAATATATACCATGTTCGATTTCCTTTTTGTAATAATTAACGAAATCAGGTCGTATTTTGTGCCGGAAAGAGTTAGCTACGAAATCACCGGTGAATGCAAAAAATGCGGAAAATGTTGTAACTATATGTACAGTTACGACACTTATACGGAAAAAGAGTTTAAAATAATGCAGTTCCTATTTCCTGCCTACAAAAGATTTTATATAAAAGGAAAAGATGAAGAAGGAAATCTGATTTTTGCATGTAAACTGGTTACACCAGAAGGTTTGTGTTCGGATTATAAACACAGATTGCCAATGTGCAGAAAATATCCGCAAAAAAGAATTTTTTACAACGCAAAACTTCACGATGGCTGCGGTTACAAGGTTAATGTAAAAACATTTAAAGATTATTTAGACAAAAAATCCAAATAACTATTTTAACTGTTTTGCCTCCTTATTAACCATTTCCATATATTTTTTATTATGTTTTTCTGCAAATTCTATTGCGGCTTTTCTTGCATTTTCTTGTCCGTCAAGTTCTGATGAATAAAATCTTTTTGCAAACCCGAATTTTTCTAATCCTTGAGTTTTTGACTGTTTAAAAATTGCTGTATTATACTCATAATAATCTTTTGTAGGCGGGAAATTTATATAAGCCACCATTGCAGCATCAGGGTACAAAAGGACTGAAGCACCCTTAGTTTCTTCCTGAATTTTATGCGCAAACTCTGCGACTGCCTCAGTTTCATTAGTCAAATCTGTAAGATTTTCAAGAATAATTTTTGTATGCCAATTTTCAATATTTTCGTCTTTCAAATAATAACTGTAGCATTGATTTTTGCTATCAGGATTAGAAAGATAGTAAGTTTCTTTGTCAAATTTAATTTTATTTTCCATTGCAACCCCCATAGATTGTGTAAGTAAAAGTATATTGAGTAAAATAGCAAATAGTTTAGCAAACTTTTTCATTGTAAATCCCCTTTCGGGTTTTAATTATTGTATAGTTTTATGTAAAAAACTATTACCCGCTTTGTTAATTTGAGAATTTATTGTATAATTTAATTAATTTATATGAGAGAAGGAGAATTATGCCGTTTGAATTTGAAAGACAAAAAATAAAAGATGTAATTTTAGTAAAACCAAAAGTTTTCGGTGACAACAGAGGATTTTTTATGGAAGCATATAAAAAATCAGATTTTGTCGCAAACGGAATTGATGTTGAGTTTAACCAAGACAACCACTCAAAATCTTGCGCACACGTATTAAGAGGCTTACATTATCAAGAAGCTCCTTATGGTCAAGCAAAATTGGTAAGATGCGGTCGTGGCAGAATTTATGACGTTGCAGTAGATATTAGAGAAAATTCCGAAACTTTCGGACAATATGTAAAAGTTGAGTTATCAGAAGAAAACAAACATATGTTGTTTATTCCTGAGGGCTTTGCACACGGATTTGTTGTACTTTCAGATGAAGCAGAACTTCTTTACAAAGCTAGTGGAGAATATGCGCCACAAGCTGATAGAGGAGTTTTGTGGAACGACAAAGATATAAATATTGACTGGGAAATTGATTTTGACCCGATTTTATCTGAAAAAGATAAAGTTCAACCGAAATTGGCAGAAATAAAGAAAATAAAAGGATAAAAGGAGTAACAATGACAACAATATTAGTTACAGGTGGAGCAGGATTTATCGGAAGTTGTTTTGTCAGACACATGCTCAAAACTCACCCTGACTACAAAATCATAAATCTGGATGCTTTAACATATTGTGGAAATTTGGAAAATCTTGATGATGTTAAAGACAATCCAAATTACAAGTTTGTACACGGAAATATTTGTGATAAAAAATTAGTTCCACAGTTGGTTGAACAAGTTGATGCAATCGTAAATTTTGCCGCAGAATCTCACGTAGACAATTCTATCAAGCACCCTGAAATCTTTGTAGAAACAAATGTTCAAGGGACTTTGAATTTATTACAAGCGGCAAAAGAATTTAAAACAGAAAAGTATTTACAAGTTTCAACTGATGAAGTTTACGGAACATTAGGTAAAACAGGCTATTTTATGGAAACAACTCCACTTGCACCAAACAGCCCTTATTCAGCAAGTAAAGCAAGTGCAGATATGCTTGTAAGAGCTTATCACGAAACATATGGTATGCCGACATTAAATACAAGATGTTCAAACAACTACGGTCCATATCAATATCCTGAAAAACTTATTCCATTCTTTATTTCTCAATTATTAAAGGGTGAAAAAGTTCCTGTATATGGAGATGGTTTGAATGTAAGAGATTGGTTATATGTATATGACCATTGTTCAGCAATTGACACTGTTCTTCACAAAGGGAAAGTTGGAGAGGTTTACAATATTGGCGGACATAATGAAAAAACTAATATGGAAATCACTCACTTAATCCTTGATGCAATGGGCAAAGATGAAAGTTCTATAAAATATGTTCAGGACAGATTAGGTCACGACAAACGCTATGCAATTTGCAATGACAAAATCCAGTCAGAACTAGGTTGGGAACCATCTTTGACATTTGAAGAAGGTATCAAAATTACAATAGATTGGTACTTGAACAATCAAGAATGGATGAAAGCAATCGAAAATAAAAGGCATTAAATATATTACGCCGGAGAAAGGGAAAAATGAAAATACTTGTTACAGGGGCTAAAGGAATGCTAGGGCAAGATTTATGCCCGATATTAGAAGATAGTGGAGCATTTGTTATTGAAACAGATGTTGACACAATGGATATTACAAACGCAGAACAGGTGAAACAGGTTTTAACTGACATTCATCCGGATGTTGTTGTTCATTGCGCCGCTTATACAAATGTTGATAAAGCAGAAGAAGATTTGAAAACTGCCGAACTTATCAACGTTACAGGAACAGAAAATATTGCAGAAGCCTGCGGGAAATTAGGAATTACACTTGTTTATATTTCAACAGATTACGTTTTCAATGGCACTAAACAAGAGCCTTACACTCCGCAAGACAGACCTGATCCAATAAATAATTACGGATTAACTAAATATGAAGGAGAAGAGGCGGTAAGAAGCCTTTGTGAAAAACACTATATCGCACGTACAAGCTGGTTATACGGTCATCATGGCAAAAACTTTGTTGAAACAATGATTGGTTTGGCAGACAGAGCAGAAGTTAAAGTTGTTGATGATCAAGTTGGATGTCCAACTTGGACTGTAGAACTCGCAAATGGAATAGTTAAATTATTGTCAAAACCTTACGGGACTTATCACGTATGCGGTTCTGGTTCAACAAGTTGGTACGGATTTGCAAAAGAAATTTTTGCTCAAGCAGGATTAGATGTAAATCTTCAACCTTGCACAACTGCAGAATTTCCACGCCCTGCCAAACGCCCTGCACATAGTGTTATGGATAATGACGGAATTTGTAGAAACTGGCAAGCAGCATTACACGATTATATTGAATTAAGACAAGACTAATCATTGTAATTTGCGAATAAAACACTTTTATAATAAAATTGTCCCTAACAAGGAGTATTCATGTCAAAATATTACGTAAGAAAAAATTATACTGCCAAAGAAATGGCAAGAGCAAATATATCAAAGAGTTCTAAGAGAAAAAACGGTGGCTTTTTCTCAACAATAAGATTTATTTTTATAATGAGTTGCGCTTGCGCATTAGCCGGTGTCGCTTCTTTAGAACTTTATTTGTCATCACTTCCGCCAATCAACAATTTGGAACAATTTAAACCAAATATTGTTACCAAAATTTATTCAGGTGATGGCGAAATCATCAAAACATTTACGGCTTATACTTACGAAAAAATTGACTTGAAAGATATTCCTGACAATTTGAAAAAAGCATTAATTGCAACAGAAGATAAAAACTTCTACCGCCATCACGGTTATGACATCACAGGTTTGGCACGTTCTACTTTGCAAAACGTAATTGCTGGTCATGTTGTTCAAGGTGCAAGTACAATTACCCAACAGTTGGCAAGGGTTCTTTTCCTTAACAACGAAAGAACTTTTGACAGAAAATTGAAAGAATTGTTCATTGCAGCAAGAATTGAAAAAACAATTTCTAAAGATCAAATTCTTGAAATGTATATGAACAACGTATATCTAGGCGCAGGTGCTTATGGTGTTGAAGGTGCTGCGCAAATATATTTTGACAAACATTTGAAAGATTGTGACTTGGCAGAACTTGCACTAATTGCGGGCTTGCCACAAGCTCCATCCGTTTACAATCCATTCAACAATATGGATTTGGCGGTTAAAAGACGTAATCAGGTTCTTACAAGAATGTATAAAATGAGATACATTACAACTGAAGAATACGAAAAAGCAAAAGAAGAAAAGGTTCACCTTGCAAAAGTTCCTCAATTCTATACAACTAATAAAGCTCCGTATTTTTGTGATTACGTAATGAAAGAATTGGAAAGATTAGGCTTTGACGAAACAGAAATTTCTCAAGGCGGATATAAGGTAGTTACAACCCTTGATTACAAAGCTCAAAAAGCAGCCAATGAAGCTATTTTAAGAAACCTTAGAGGTTGGGGCTTAGGCGGAGAGAAAAACCAAGCTGCAGTATTCTCGTTTAGCCCGATTGACGGAAAAATTCTCGTATATTCAGGCGGAAAAGATTATACAAAGAGCCAATATGATAGGGTTACTCAGGCAGTTAGACCACCGGGATCTTCTTTCAAACCTATCGTTTATGCCGCAGCAATGGAAAAAGGTATTTCTCCAAACGATATGATTGAAGACAGACCTTTGACAATCGGTCAGTGGTCACCTAGAAATTACGGTAACAAATACAGAGGTAAAATTCCTGTATATACGGCTTTGATGGTATCTTCTAATGTTTGTGCCGCAAGATTAATTAAAGAAGTTGGTATTCGTTCAGTAATCCAAACTGCAAGAGTTTTAGGAATTGAAACTCCATTAGAATATGACTATACAATCGCTTTGGGTTCAAACGGTGTAAAATTGTTTGAGTTTACAAGAGCTTATGGAGCTTTTGCAAACGGTGGTTATGTCGTACAACCTTACGCAATCGAAAGAGTTGAAACTTCTCGAGGGAAAGTTGTTTACAAAGCTCCAAAAACGAAAATTACTCACCAATTGAGTATGAATACCGCAGCGGAAATGACTGCAATGATGAAAACAGTTATTACAAACGGTACAGGTCGTGCTGCAAACATAGGAAAACCGGCAGCCGGCAAAACAGGAACAACTGACGATAACAAAGATGCTTACTTTATGGGATATACTCCAAACATTGTTACAGGTGTTTGGGTAGGAAACGATGATAACACCGTTATGAACAAATCCATTCAAGGTGGTACAGTTCCGGCACTTATTTGGAAAGATGTAATGAAAGTTGCAACAGAACCTTATGGAAAAGCTGAATTTAATTACCCTCAAGTAGAATTAGTTCCATTCGGTTCAGTAAATCCAAATAAAGTTATTGGCGATACCGCTGCCAAACCTAAACAGGAAGAACAAGAAGAAATTGATTTAAACGAAACAGAACCGGTTTTACCAGAATCTGTAAGAAAAATCGATCAGCAACAACAACAAAAACCTATTCAAAATCAAACCCCAAAACCGGCAGCAGCGGTAACAACAAAACCTCAAACTACTGCAGCTCCAGTTCCAATCCCAATGGCAGTACCTGAAGGGGTAAGATAAGCAGTTATTTGTTAAATGTGTGGATGCAAAGATAGATGCGTAGGCGTTATCAAAAGAAGACAATAAGGCAATAGGACTATAGGGCGACAAGAAATTACTAAGCATGAAAGAGTAATTTCCCTCCCTAATGAGGGATGTGTAGGTGGGTGCTGATTAACCTACCTCAACATCGAATTTCCAATGAAAGGACAAAATGACAGAATTTATAGCACATATCGGAACAGATGAATCTGGTAAAGGAGATTTTTTCGGACCTTTAGTTATTGCCGGAGTTTTGGCTGATGAAAAATCTGCTCAATATTTCAGAGAATTGGGGATTAAAGATAGTAAAAAATTATCTGATAAAAAAATGTTAATGCTTTCTGCAGAAATAAAAAAAACTGCGCCGCATTCGATTATTGCAATTTCAAACTCTAAATATAATGAACTTTATTCAAACATAAAAAACTTGAACAAATTGTTAGCGTGGGGACATGCCAGAGCAATTGAAAATATTCTTGAACACAATCATTGTGAATACGCTTTGTCTGACAAATTTGGGGATGAAAAATTAATCCAATCAGCATTAATGAAAAATGGAAGAAATATTCACTTGGAGCAAATGTGTAAAGCAGAAAGCGATATTGCAGTAGCCGCAGCATCAGTTTTGGCTAGAGCGACTTTTGTTGAAAAAATGCAAGCAATGGAAGCAACTTACGGCCTGAAATTCCAAAAAGGTTGTTCAGGGTTAGTCAAAAATGTTGCAGCCGAATTTATTGCAAAATTTGGCAAAGATCGCCTAAAAGAAGTCTGCAAAGCACATTTTAAAACTTATAATGAAGTGTAATCATCATCTTTCACTTTTATAAACATTTCTTTATAATCAATTGAAATAACGCAAAATGTTGTATAATATTATGGTACAAAAGGGATAAATATGACAGAAAAACGCATTTTAATAGTTGATGATGATGACGAAATTAGAGAGTTGCTTGAGTTTGACGTTAGAGCAAGCGGATATTTTGTTGACACTGCAAAAGACGGTTTGGAAGGCTTGAACAAAGCTCTCAACAATTCTTATGACTTAATCTTACTTGATGTAATGATGCCTAAAATGAATGGTTTTGATGTTTGCAAAAATATTCGTCAAGCAAAACTTGCAATTCCAATACTTATGCTTACTGCAAAAGGAACTATTGACGATAAAACAGAAGGTTTTGATTGTGGTGCGGATGATTATTTAGTTAAACCTTTTGACGTACAAGAAGTTCTACTTAGAATAAGAGTGCTTTTGAGAAGAAATCAGATTGAAGATAAAACTGTTATGTCTGACGAAGTTTTGAATGCAGGAGATATTCAAATCTTCCCTGAAACACTTGAAGCGATTGTGGTTAACAAAAAAGTTAAACTAACCCCTACAGAATTTGAAATTCTTTATTGCCTAATACAACATTTCAATACTCCGGTTACTTTAGCCACATTGTTAGATGAAGTTTGGGGGTATGATAGTGATGAAGATGTTAGAATGCTAAGAGTGCATGTTGGCGGACTTAGAAACAAAATAGAACCCGACACAAAACACCCAAAATATCTTCACACCGTAACAAATGTAGGTTACAAGTTAACTCCGTTTGGAGAAGAATAATATGTTTGGAAAACATTTTAAAATTGTTGAACAAATTGCCGTAGTATTTGTTTTTGCGGTAATTGTCCCAATGTCTATAAGCGGTTTTATTATCAATAATATTAACCAGCAATCAATGCGTTATCAACTAAGAGAGTCCGCTGTTTTAATTGCAAACATGGTTTCTGATGAAATTGATTTTTTCAACAAAACAGTTTCAAGTAACCTTGAACAAGTTGTTTTTTCATTGAATTATTTTAAAACTCCTGCGGCAAAAACGACTTACTTGCATGAAGTTGTAACATCCCTGCCTGATTGCGAAAAGTTAGAAATTGTTAACGCTAAAAAACTAAACAAAATTCACGAACAAAACAAGAAAAATAAAAAAGCGACCATTCCCGTAAAAATCAGTGACAACGAATATCTTGTTGCGACATACAAACTTGATGCAATTAAAGATGAATTGTTCAAATCTCTATCTGATGACAAACGCCAAATATATGTGCTTTCTAATGATGGGGATTTAATTGCTGAACACAATTATACAGAAGAAGCTTACAAAAAAACAATGTCACTTCTTCCAAAAAAATTGCGCAAAAACAGCCCGATAGTATTTGGGGATGTAAAAAACCAACCTCTCGTCTATGTTTCAAAAAATGAACCTAAAATTACAATTATCGTAAATACAACCGAAAAAGTTACTAAAAAAGCAATTACAAATAACAGTTTAAAAATTATTCTTTCTTGCTTATTTGCAACCCTAACTATCATTTTTGTAGTCGGTTTATATACATATTACCTGTATATCAATATCCGCCAACTTTTCAAAGGTATTATTGCGATTTCCAAAGGAAATTACGAGCGCCAAATCAGACTTTTAACAACTGCTTTTACTCCACACGAAATTATTTTCCTTGCTTTTGAATTTAACAGAATGGCAACAGAAATTCACAAATCTTATATTCAACTAAAGAAAAATAACGTTGAATTAAAACAATTAAACGAATTTCGTTCAAACCTTATTGACACAGTAAGTCACGAATTGAGAACCCCACTAACAAGTATTCAAGGTTACACTTCCCGATTAATGCGTCAAGATATTACGATTGATGAGGAAACTCGTCAAAAATCTTTAAGAATAATTAAAGAACAATCTGAAAGACTAAAACGCTTAATTGAAGATTTGTTGACAATCCCTGACATTGAAGGTATGCGACTTAGAACTAAAGTTGAACAAGTTTGGATTCCGGAAGTTTTAGAAGAAGCCAAAATTCTTATCAAGAACAAAGCCCAAAAAGAAATTGTATTCAACATCGCAGAAGATTTTCCACTTGTTGATGCCGACAAAGACAGATTAATTCAAGTGTTTGTAAATTTGTTAGAAAATGCTGCAAAATATGCAAATGAAAACTCGAAAATTACTGTTGATGCAACTGTAAAAGAAGATAAAGCTATTATTTATGTAAAAAATGATTGTGACGTTATTCCGCCAGACAAATTAAACAAACTTTTTGAAAAATTCATCAGACTTGATGATAATACAACCAGAACCACTCGGGGAACAGGTTTAGGGTTGTTTATCGTAAAAGGTTTAGTTGAAGCAATGAATGGTGAAATCAAACTTCATAGCGATGAAACTTGCGGTTTTTGCGTTGAACTCGTTTTGAATTTGTCTAACGCAGTTGAGGTTATCTAATGGAACGTGCAATAAAATTAGCCAAACAAGCAAACGGAGAAATCCCTGTTGGAGCATTAATCGTAAAAGACAATGAAGTTATAGCCGAAACCTTTAATCAAAAGGAATTGCTAAACGATGTCACCGCACATGCGGAAATTCTTGCAATAAGAGAAGCCGAACAAAAATTAAAAAAATGGCGCTTAGATGATTGCGAAATGTATGTAACCCTTGAACCTTGTCCAATGTGTGCTTGGGCAATAATAAATTCTCGCATAAAAACAGTTTATTTTGGTGCTTATGACCACAATTACGGCGCTTTAGGCTCAAAAATTGACCTAAGAAAAATCGCTAATTCAAAATTAAAAGTCTACGGTGGAATTATGGAAAAAGAATGTACCGAAATATTGAATAACTTTTTCCAAAAAAATAGAAAAAATTAACATATAATTCCGCCACCTTATGTAAAAAGATTTGCAAGTGAATTATAACATATCAAATCTTTATTCACCCAAATTAATTTGAGAGAATTGAACAATCTTGTTTTTACCACGTTTCTTAGCATTATACAAAGCATGTTCAGCATATCTGATAATCGTATTAGCGTCTTCTTCTGTATCCTCTATACAAGGATAAGTCGCAATGCCACCTGAAATCGTAATCGGATGTCTTTCTTCTTCTCCAGCAGGAATAAATTCCATTCTTTCAATATCACGTCTAAATCTTTCCGCGAACAAAAATGCGTTTTCTTCAGAAGTGTTTGGAAGAATTAATAGAAATTCTTCATCGCCGTAACGAGTTAAAATATCTTCTTTTCTAATTAATTGTTTCAATTTATCAGCAATAGAACGAAGTAAAACATCGCCCCATTCATAACCGTAAATATCGTTTACAACCTTGAAAAAGTCTAAATCAAACAACAAGCAAGACAATTTTGTACCATATCTTCTTGCTCGAGAAATTTCTTGTTCCATACGTTCTTGCATATATTTTCTATTATGCAAACCTGTAAGTTCATCAGTTGTAGAAACAACTTTTAATTTATCACGAAGTTCCTTGTATTTCAAAAGTGCATTCGCTCTAATAACAAGTTCAAGGTTGTCAACAGGAGTTTTGATAAAATCAAAAATTACCGCTCTAACTGTTGCTCCTTTAAAAACTTCTCCAATAAAAAGAGTTGGAGCTTTAAACTTTGTAGTCATCAACACATCTTTAATATTTGGAACGCTTTCCACAACAACCAAGCCCGGATTAAGCATTTCATAATCTTTTAGATTTTCTGCATTTTCAATCCTAACATTTGTATCATCAATTTGTGCCAAAACATCAGCAAGTTTTGATTCGTTTTTATCTGTATAAACAACTATATTTTTCATAAAGCTACCCTTCTAATAATATTAACTTAATCGAATATTAACATATTTTTCAAATTTTATCAAGTGCTACGCACGTAGACCTTTGTGACAACATTTTTCCATACTTCATATTTTGGTGGGTTGTTTTACGCACGTAGCCCCCTGTGACAATATTTTTCCATACATCATATTTTGGTAGGT
>ERZ1034678.192-NODE-192-length-34954-cov-6.010344_pt1 | contig 34954 bp, 30 predicted proteins | sample MGYA00520640_ERZ1034678 | MGnify/ENA primary metagenome ERZ1034678 (study PRJEB33766, sample SAMN09781767) | gut metagenome | biome: gut microbiome | host: Homo sapiens | place: Madagascar | study: EMG produced TPA metagenomics assembly of the PRJNA485056 data set...
CCAATGTCCAATTTTTACGCGCGCATTTGTGTAAAAGCCACCCCGTCCTCCAACAATTGTTGCCGGACGCCCGCCTAAAGGAGAGTGCAAAAACACTCTCTATGTGGGGTACTGCAATGAAATGCCGCTACTTTATAAAGCCTGCGACTACACGATTCTTGCAAGCAGCTATGAACCCTTCGGCATGGTAGGGCCCGAGAGCGTGGCTAACGGCACCCCCGTTATATTCGGGGAAAATATCGGTTGCTGCGAAATTATCGACAGGAAAGCACGCGTCACTTTCAATGTGTCGGACGCGGAAAGCCTCGCCTCAGCCATCAGTCAGCTCAAGGCATCTCCCCTGACACTGACGCCTCCGTACACGCAGTACCTGGCAAAAAAATCCCTGGCTTCCGTCAGGGAACATGTCGAAGAGATCCTCCGCAGAGTTCAGCTTGTGCCGTAGGCTGCTGAACCCTGCAGAAGGCGGGCAGACGTTAAACAGCTGCTTCGCCCGTTTCACCGGTGCGGATACGGATCACCTGCTCCACATCGAACACAAAGATCTTGCCGTCACCGATCTTGCCGGTGCGGGCGCTCTTTTGGATGGCTTCAAGGCACCGCTCGACGAGGTCATCGGCGACAGCGGCTTCAATCTTTACCTTGGGCAGAAAATCCACCACGTATTCGGCGCCGCGGTAAAGCTCCGTGTGCCCCTTCTGACGGCCAAAGCCCTTCACTTCCGTCACGGTAAGGCCGTTCACACCGATGTCAGCGAGTGCCTCACGCACTTCATCGAGCTTAAAAGGTTTGACGATAGCGACAACGAGTTTCATTTTTTATGTCCTCAAGGAAAATTAAATCTTTGCTGTAATCGGAAAGCGCCAGTCGCGGCCGAAGGCAAGCGCTGAAACTTTGGGGCCCGGCGGGCTCTGGCGCCGTTTGTATTCATTTCTGTGAACCAACGTCACGATGCGGTGCACGAGACTCTCGGGTAACCCTGTTTCTCGGGCAATGGTTTTCTCGTCCTCACGCTTTTCCATATAGCGCGCAAGAATGGCATCGAGTTCTGCGTAGTCCGGAAGCGAATCCTGATCGGTCTGCCCTTCGCGGAGCTCAGCGCTCGGCGCACGCGTAATGATTGTTTCAGGGATGAGTTCAAAACCCGCTTCCCTGTTGATCTCTCGGGCCAGAGCCCAGACACGGGTCTTAAAGACATCCTTAATAGGCGCAAAGGCCCCCGCCGTGTCGCCGTAGAGCGTGGAATACCCCACGGCCGTTTCGGACTTGTTTCCTGTTGTGAGCACCAGCTGCCCGAACTTGTTGGAATAGGCCATGAGCAAAACGCCGCGGATTCTGGCCTGCAGGTTTTCTTCGGTCACATCGGGCTTTCGGTCCTTGAAGTCCGCGGAGAGCTCTGAGACAAAGGCAGCAAAAAGCGGTTCAATGGGCCGCACGACGTAGTGGATGCCGAGGTTGGAGGCAAGCTTCTCTGCTTCCGTGACACTTAAATCCGCCGTAAACCGTGTGGGCATCATGACGGCGTGCACGTGCTCTGCCCCCAGTGCTTTGACAGCTACTGCTGCCACCACGGCGCTGTCAATGCCGCCGGAGAGCCCGAGCACCACGTCCGTAAAGCCGCTCTTTCTCACGTAGTCTCTCACGGCCAAGGTGAGCGCCTTATAAAGCTCGGATTCCGGAGTTTCTTCGGAAACCGCAACCGCTTCATAACTGTGAGCCGTCTCAAAAACGGCGAATTTCTCGTCAAATGCCGTAAGGCGCAGGCCGATCGTTCCTTGATCATCGGAAACAAAACTCGCGCCGTCAAAAATGAGTTCGTCCTGCCCGCCCGTGCAGTTAACGTAAATGAGGCCGAGCCCTGCGGCTGCGGCATGTCCTACGACAGTGCGTTCCCTCTGACGTGCCTTACCCGCTTCGTAGGGGCTCGCGTTACAGGCAACAAGGATCTCGGCGCCCATCGCTTTAGCTTTTTGAGCGACGTCCGGGTACCAGAGGTCTTCACAGATGCAAAGGCCGACTTTGACGCCTTCGACCGTTACGACCGTTGTGTTGTTGCCCGGCGTAAAGATGCGGGTCTCGTCAAACACACCGTACTCTGGAAGATGCTGCTTGCGGCAAAGGGCCTCGATGCGGCCTGCTCTGAGGACCGCAATGCTGTTAAAGCGATGTCCCTCTGCGACTTCCGGCACGCCGACCAGGACCCCTAGATCCGGGAAGTCTGCGAGTTTTTCCGCCAGCCGCTGAAGTTCCGCCCGGGCCTTCGCGCAAAAGTCGTCTCTTAAAAGCCAGTCCTCCGCGGGGTAGCCCACAAGGCTCATTTCGGGCGTCACAAGAAGCGAGCAACCCGCATCGGCCGCCTTTCGGGCCGCCGACAAAATTTTCTCAGCGTTTCCCCTAAAGTCACCGACTTTTGGGTTCATCTGATAGAGCGCGCACCTTATCGGTTCTTTGGTCTGCATGGCGTTTTGTGAAAGAAGTCTCAAAGCAAACAACGGCACAGATGACACAATAGCGAAAAGCCCGCCACAAACAAAGAAAACGAGAATTCTCTGTTCGCCGCGGGCTTTACCGGGAGCTCAAAACCGAAAATTAAGCGGTCTTGGGCTTCACGTCCATTTCTTCGTAGGCTTTGGCACCGGCCATGATGAGTTCTTCGGCGTCCTTGGCAGTCTTCCAACCCTTCACCTTCACCCACTTACCCGGTTCGAGATCCTTGTAGTGCTCGAAGAAGTGACGGATCTGATCGAGTTCGTCTGCGGGAACGTCGTCAGCGGACTTCCAGGTGGAATAACGCATGCAGACCTTGTTGACGGGCACTGCAAGGATCTTCCAGTCAATACCGCCTTCGTCTTCCATCACGAGAACGGCGATCGGACGACAGCGGATCACGGTGCCGGCGGTAAGCGCAAAAGGCGTCAGAACACACACGTCAACCGGGTCACCGTCATCGGCAATCGTCTGCGGAATGTAGCCGTAGTTGCAGGGATAGCGCATTGCGGTACCGACGAAGCGGTCCACGAAAAGGGCGCCGGACTCCTTGTCCACTTCATACTTGATGGGATCGGAATTCGCCGGAATTTCAACGATCACGTTAAAGTCATGCGGCACATCACGGCCGGCAGTCACTCGGGCAAGACCCATTTTTATGACACTCTGCTAAAAAATTCTGTAAAAGAAACGCATCCGGCCCGTCAAACAAGGCCCCATAAAAGATGATGCATTCCGAAAGGGGGCGTATTTTAGTGCAAAAGGCGCCGCAACGGAAAAAAGGAACCTGTAATTACAGGCAATTTTGCAAATTTCCGTTGCACCGCCTTACGCGTAAAGGTTTGCGCAGATGTGGCCTCTCACGCGCTCATCGTCCGTCCCGGTGATTTCAATGTGCTCGAACCCAGCTTCTTTTAAGCGCTCAGCACAGCGGGGATGAATCGTGACCGCGGCGCCCTTTAAGAACCACTCGCGCGCGCCGGGCACAACCTTTACGGCATGAAGCATCGTTGCAACTGAGTCGGAACTCGTGAGGTACACGATGGGAGACGGACCGTTAACGGCCTTTTCCAGATCCCGGATCTGCCGGGGATTCAATTCAATCGGCACTCGCACGTAGCAGGCAAGTTTTTCGACGTCGGCTCCGAGCGCAATCAGCTGGTCGCTTAACCACTCGCGCCCGGTCTGCCCGCGCGCAATCAAAACGCGCATCGGAACGCCCGTCTTTTTAACGAGCGCAAAAAGCGCTTCGCTGCCGGAGTGCTCAGCGTCACCCTTGGGGAAGAGAACCTTGACGTCGTCGCCCCAGGCTGCCTTAATGACTTTAGCCGTACCTTCACCGACTGTGGCAAGCGTAATGTGCTCGGGCCAGCGGCGCACCCAATGAGCGACCGCAGCGACTGCGGCAGGAGAGGCCATCACCACCATCTGGACGTCATCGAGATGCGCAAAGCGGTCCGAAACGATGTCCTGATCCTCGGGCAGCGTGATCGTGAAAGCGGGCCAGCGCCAGACTTTCTCAACGCCGTCGGATTCCAAAAGATCGGCCAGCCGGTCGTTTGCCGCGCCGGGGCGCGTCAGAATCACCGGCCGCTGCTTGTTTTCAACAGAACTCCCTGACATTCTTCTCTGTGTTTGGATTGTTAACGAGCTTCTGACTCAGGCGTCCGTTTCTCTGAGAACTTTCTCAAGAAGCGCACGCGCCCCCTGCTTTTCGAGTAATGCCACAACCGTGGCGGCAAGGCCCTCGGGATCGGCAAAAGCGCCTCGGGCCTCGGTCCGGATGCATTCCCCGGTGCGGTGGTCGCCTACGTGCGCTCTGAGCCACAACTCGCCCTTATCAACAATGCAGTAAGCCGCCAAAGGCACCTGGCAGGAGCCGCCCAGCGCGCGAGAGACAGCGCGCTCGGCCATCGTACAGGCACGGGTTTCGGTGTCGTTTAAAAACTGAAGGGCTTCAAGGATTGCCTTGTTGTCAGCCCTCACTTCAATACCCAGGGCGCCCTGCCCCGGCGAAGGAAGACTCTCAGCCGGTTCAATGAAATGGCGGATACGATCCGATAAGCCCAGACGCTTTAAGCCGGCACCTGCCATCACGAGCGCATCAAAATCACCCCGATCGAGCTTCGAGAGGCGCGTACCGACGTTACCGCGGATCGAAGCCACGTTTAACTTCGGAAAGCGCGAACGGATCATGAGTTCACGGCGAAGGCTCGCGGTTCCGACCTTGGCGCCGTCCGGCAGGTCTTCAAGACGCTCGTACTTGGGGCTTACAAAGGCGTCACGCGGATCTTCGCGCGTACAGACTGCGGCAAGCACGAAGCCTTCGGGGAGCTCCATCGGCACGTCCTTTAAGGAATGCACGGCAAGGTCTGCTTCACCCGCAAGCATCGCGGCTTCGAGTTCCTTCACAAAAAGGCCCTTGCCGCCCACCTTGGAGAGGGTCTTGTCAAGGATCTGATCGCCGCGGGTGGTCATACCGAGAATATCCACCTGCGCCTTCGGATAGTGCTTTCTGAGCCTGTCCTGAATATGAAGTGCCTGCCACATCGCCAGCGGACTTTCACGCGTGGCGATAACGCAATGCTGCAGATCAGCCATGAACCTTTTCTCCTTTGCTCTTTCTTTTTGCGCCGGGCCTTTCTGTACTCCGGACGCAGACAATTTAGGAATTGTATCAAGCCGTCATTGCGCAAACCTTACTGCCCGCGGCCCTGCGGAAGAGCACCCGCAGAATCTTCCCGTGATACGGTCAGAAGCACAAAATTCCACAGCTGATCAGGCAATTACACCTAGTTTTGATCGGGTGCTTTTTGCTAGAATGCGCGTTTTTCCACGGATTTTGACCGGATTACCCCGGCCGCACAATCCCTTACCGCGGCAATTAGCCGCACACTGCCGGACTCTCCGCTATGACTCAAGAGCACAACAACTCCGCCGATCCCCTGCACGCCAAGAAAGAAGCTTGGTCAGGCCGCTTCTCTGAACCCGTTTCCGAGTTCGTGCTCCGATACACGCAGTCGGTGAGTTTCGATAAGCGCATGGCGATGGCCGACATTCAGGGGTCGCTCGCGCACGCGGCAATGCTCGCAAAGTGCGGCGTCATCAGCGAACAGGATCTTGCCGACATCCGCCGCGGCATGGCCACGATCACCGATGAAATCAAGACCGGCAAGTTTCTCTGGCAGCTTGAGCTCGAAGACGTGCACCTCAACATTGAAGCGCGCCTTACGGCCCTGATCGGTGACGCCGGCAAACGCCTTCACACGGGCCGCAGCCGCAACGACCAGGTGGCTACCGACATTCGTCTCTATCTGAGGGGCGAAATCGATGAGATCATTCGGCTGCTCGATCACCTTCAGGAAGTACTCGTTGCGCAGGCCCACAAGGAATACAACACGATCATGCCGGGCTTTACGCACATGCAGGTGGCGCAGCCCGTCACGTTCGGGCACCACATGCTTGCCTACGTCGAAATGTTTGAACGCGACCGCGAGCGTATGTCTGACCTCCGTCACCGTGTGAACCGCTCGCCCTTAGGCGCCGCGGCTTTAGCCGGCACCACCTACCCCATTGACCGCGAGTACAGTGCAAAGCTCCTCGGGTTTGAAGCTGTTGCGCAGAATTCGCTGGACGCCGTAAGCGACCGCGACTTCGGCATTGAATTTACTTCGGCCGCGAGCCTCATCATGGTGCACATCTCGCGCCTGTCCGAAGAGCTCGTCTACTGGATCAGCCAGCCCTTCTCCTTTGTGAAGCTCCCCGACCGCTTTACGACGGGGTCTTCGATCATGCCGCAGAAGAAAAATCCGGACGTCCCCGAAACCGCACGCGGCAAGTGCGCGCGTGTGGTGGGCGACCTCATCTCCATGGCCATGCTCATGAAGGGGCTGCCTCTTGCCTACAACAAGGATCTGCAGGAAGACAAGGAACCGGTCTTTGACGCAATTGACACCGTCAAAGACACGCTGCGCGCCTTCATCGAAATGATGGCGGGCGTTGTCCCCAACCGCGAACAGATGCGTAAGGCTGCTGCGGCCGGTTACCCCACCGCCACAGACCTTGCCGACTACCTCACCCGCCGCGGCGTACCGTTCCGTACCGCGCACGACATCGTGGGGCGCGTCGTGCGTCACGCCTCCGAAGCGGGCTGCGACATTGCGGAACTCTCGCTTGACGATCTCAGAAGCTACAGCGACGTGATCACCGATGACGTCTATAAGGTTCTCACGCTTGAAGGGTCTGTTGCCGCACGCAACCACGTGGGCGGCACTGCCCCCAACCAGGTCTTAAAGCAGGTGGAGCGCTGGGAAGCGATCTTTAAGGACCGCCACGCCAAAGGCGAAGCGTAAGAAACGTTTCGGCTGAAAACGCGAAAGCCCGGTTTTGACGCCGGGCTTTTTCATGGCTCCAACCTCTAGCGTCCACCCTTTAAAATACCCCCGTTAATTCGAACTCTGACTGCCGCCTGCGGCCGATACCGATGCCCCGCCCCTTCAATGCGCCGACGCTCTTTTCCTTTTTCATAAAACCTGTCGTCTTTTTCCTCGGTTTTCTTCTGATCCTGACAGGGATCCGCTGCTTTTTTTTCACGGAATTCGGTTCAGGCACCCTGACGTGGGATGATTTTTCGCCTGCCTTCTGGATGGGACTGAGAATTGACGCACGATGGCTTTCCATGCTGATGCTTCCGGCCTGGGTACTGTGGCTTTTCGGTGCACGCTTTAAAGCCTGCCGTACGGCATCCGTTCTTTTGGGGCTCTTGGGCGGCGGCGTAATGCTCCTTTTGGGATTCGTCAACGTTGAGTTTTTCCGCTTTTACGGCACCCCCATCTCCACCGTCATCTTCGGACTTTTTCAGGACGACACCAACGCCATTATTGCTACCCTGGTTTCCGATTGGCCCATCCTGCAGTACAGCCTCTTCTTTTTAATCTGCACGCTGCTGCCGCTTGTCTTGGCGTGGTACCCCGGCGTCCGGTACACCCCCGGCGGATGGATCCGCTTTTTTTCCGCTGCTGCTTTACTTTCCGTAATTCTTGGGGTGATGCTCAGAGGAAGTCTCAGTACCTTTCCGCTTCGCTATGACAATCTCGCTGTCTCAACGCACCCTTTCATCAACCAATGTGTTCCCAACGGTGCCATCGGGCTATATGAAGCATGGAAAGGGCAAAAGGCACTGTCGTTTAATGACGGCCCGGAAGGAGGCCTGAAAAAACTGGGCTTCCCCGACATCAATGCCGTCAATAAGGTACTCGGCGCCCCTGAGTCCCGGTCGGTTTCTTCTGCTCCGGCGGTCAAGCCCCACGTTGTGCTCGCTGTAATGGAATCCATGGGCCGAGACGAATTTGAAGCGCATGTCCCCGGAAGAAACAACATGCTCGGAAGGCTGAGCGGTGAACTCGATGACGCCTGGGTTTTCCGAAACGGACTCACAATCGGCAGCGGAACATTTCCGGCACTGGAAGGCATCTTGTTTGATACGCCCTATACGCCGCTTTCGCAGAGCCGTTACGGACACAAACCTTTCCCGTTTGCCAAAGTCATGGCCTTTAAAAATGCCGGTTACAAAGTCGTTTTCCTGAGTGCGGGCTCTGCCAACTGGCGCGGCCTTAATGAAACACTGCCGCTGCACGGCTTTGACAAGGTGTTCGGCGCCTCCGACATCATGGCGGCGTTTCCTGAAGCCCAAACCGGTACTTGGGGTGTCGGTGACGAATGGATGTTTAAGTACGCCCGGAAACTGCTCGCTCAGTCAGACGCAGTAAAACAACCTTTACTTTTGGTTTTATTGTCCACGACCAATCACCCGCCGCACAAAGTACCGGACGGGCGTGCGTCACTGCCCGTGGATCCGGATCTGCTCCCTGCGGTTATTGTCCGGGACAAAACCAAAGACGAGTTTGTTCAGGAACTCAGAACCTATCAATATGCAACCGACTGGCTGGGCTGGTTTATCGGTGATACCCGCAAATCAGGGCTTCTTTCAAAAACGATCATTGCTGCAACGGGCGACCATAATGCCCGCTTTACCTATCCTGCAGCCGGGGCGTGGCATCATCACCTCGGGGTCCCTGTGCTTTTTTGGGTTCCCGAAGCGGTCAGCCCCCCCTTAGGAGATGTTGACCAAAACCGCTGGGTCACACAACGGGACATCTTTCCGACTTTGATCGGATTATCACTCGGGCAAACTCCGGCCGCTGAAGACGGCCAGAACCTCGCCCGGCCGACAAGAAAATTCACCTACGGCTTTTTCGGTATCGGCAAATACGGCTTTTCCATCGGACCAGCCGGCATTGCCACCGTTGAAGAAGCAGGAAAAACAAATTGCTTCCGGTTCAGCAGCGACGTACTCAAACCCGCCGTGTGCACAGATACACTCCGGGCGCAGGCAAGATTCAGCGCTGCTCAGCGCGCCAAAGTGGATTGGAATATCCGGTCGGCCCTGCTGAAATAAAAAGGAATCTTTCAGAACGAGCTCTGTTGTCTCAACACCAGAGCTCTTCCTGCCAGTCTGTACTCAGAAATCGGCAAGTCCTGCAGCACACAGCGCAAGAACCACGATACCGAAGACAATACGGTACCAGCCGAACACGCGGAAGTCGTTCGTACTCACAAAGCGCAGCAGCCACCGCACCACGAGGATGGCGGAGAAAAAGCTCACCACAAAGCCGATGGCAACGGACGGCAGCACGTCAACAGAGAGCACCTCACGGCTTTTATAGAGGTCGTAGACCGTTGCGCCGAAAATCGTCGGGATCGCAAGGAAAAACGAGAATTCCGTGGCCGCTTTGCGCGAGAGCCCCAAAACAAGTCCCCCGATAATCGTTGCGCCCGAGCGGCTGGTGCCGGGAATAAGGGCAAAACACTGCATCAGTCCCACGCTCACCGCGTCCTTCCAGGTCATGTCGTCCATGGAAGCCACGCGCGGCGCCTTGCCGCTTTTTTCATGAGCACGTTCAATCCAGAGAATCAGAATGCCGCCCACGATAAGAGCCGCAGCCACCGCCGCCGGGTTAAAGAGGTAGGCTTTAATCGTTGAGGAAAGGAGTACCCCGAGGAAAGCCGCCGGAATAAAGGCGATCACGGTGTTCACGGCGAGCCGCTGTTCTTTCCCGGGCACAAAGAGGTTTCTCAAAATCGCGAAAATCCTCTCCCGGTAGTGCCAGCACACGGCAACAATGGCGCCCGCCTGAATTGCAATGTAAAAGGTGTCCGCGGAGGGCCCCGTGTGAAACCCGATGAGGTCACCCGCGATGATGAGGTGCCCGGTGGAACTCACCGGCAGAAACTCCGTGAGCCCCTCGACAATTCCTAAAAAAGCCGCCTGAAGCGCTTCAATCCACTGCATTCTCTATCCTCAGACCGTTTTGTTGGCGGGTTTAGCTTTGGCTTCACCGACAGCAGCCTGAGCGGCAACAGCGGTTGTTCCGGTACGCACGGCAGAAACGTCAGTCGGCTTGATATCGGCGCGGATCGGCGTTGCGAGGACCTTGTCAATACGGCGCCCGTCCATGTCGGCAACTTCAAACTTCCAGCCGGCCCAGCGCACAACGTCGCCGGTCTTCGGAAGCCGCGCGAGAAGCACCATCATCATGCCGGACAATGTGTTGTAACGCCCCTGCTCTTCTTCGGGCACCGCCTTAATCTGCAGGCAGTCCTTTAATTCGGGGACGGGAATGATGCCGTCCAAAAACCACGAGCCGTCGTTGCGGGGCACCGCCCAGGCGTCATCCGTCGTTGCGGGCTTAAATTCACCGGCAATCGCTTCCAGAAGGTCGCGCGGCGTAACCAACCCCACCACGCCGCCGTACTCGTCCACAACGAGCGCAAGTTGCGTATCCGTCACTTTGAACTGCTCCAGCAATTCCATCCCGGAAAGGGATTCCGGCACATAAGTGGCCGGCGTGAGGTTACTCATGAAGTCGGGTTTTCCGCCCTCAAGCATCTGCTGCAGCAGCGAGCGCGTCGTACAGTAGCCCTTGATGTCATCGAGGCTGCCGCTTGCGACAATCAGGCGCGAACTCATCGAAGTCTGCACCTTGCGGACGTTTTCTTCCTGGCTGTCTTCAAGATCGATCCATTCAATGTCCGCGCGCGGCGTCATCAGCGAACCCACCTGACGGTCGTCTAAACGGAAGACGTTACGCACCATATCGCGCTCAGACATGTCGATGACGCCTGATTCACTGCCTTCTTCAATCATCGCGTGAATTTCTTCTTCCGTGACGCTTGCCTGGTCTTTCCCGGACTGACCGAAAAGCTTGAGCATGCCTTCGGTGGAAACGGAAAGAAGCTTCACAAAGGGGCTCATCACGACGGAAAGGAGCTTCAAAGAACCCGAGACACGGCAGGCAACGGTTTCGGGATTGACCTGTCCCAGGCGCTTGGGAACCAGTTCACCGAACACAATGGAGAAGTAAGTGACAAGCACCACCACCGTTACGATGCCGATGAGTTTTGAAGTTTCCGGCGAAATGCCGAAGCCCATCAGAAAATCCGCAAGGGGTTTTGCAAGTGCCGACTCGCCCACAATACCGGAGAGAATGCCGATGGAGGTGATCCCCACCTGAATGGTGGAAAGCGCCCAGGTCGGGTCACTCTGGAGTTTCAACGCTGTATCGGCCCTCTTGTCTCCGTCCTCAGACATCACCTGCAGACGCGCACGGCGGCTCGTGACGAGCGCAATTTCGCTCATCGCGAAAACGCCGTTCATAAAAAAGAGAAAGGCCAAAACCAGGACATCAACCCAGCTGTTCATACGACGATGATCTCAAAGGAATAAATCAGAAAAAGCGGATGATAAAAAATCCCGGCGCCAAATGGCTGACAGAAGCGCCATCCGCACCGGGGTTTCTTGTTTCTTAATGCAATCAGAAGGGGAGCTTGAACCCGGGGGGCAGCGGCAACCCCGCCGTGGCTTCCTTCATCTTCTGCTGCGAAAGGGCCTCGGCCTTGTGCGCTGCATCATTAATGGCAGCTGCCACGAGGTCTTCGAGCATTTCCTTGTCATCAGGATCGCCCGAAAGAAGCTTCGGATCGATTTCAACGCGCCGGGCTTCGTGCTTGCAGGTGATCGTGATTTTCACGGCGCCCGCACCGGCTTCACCGGTCACTTCAATGTTGCCGAGCTCAGCCTGAAGGCGCTCAACGTTTTTTTGCATTTTCTGGGCCTGCGCCAGCAGTCCCTGAATGTTTCCACGCATAAGTCTCTGTTTCCTTAATTTCAGCGTCCGTCATATCCCTCACCGAGGCATCAATGACTTTCGCCTGTAGTAGCTGCACGCATTTTTGCACAAAAGGATCACTTTTGAAGGCCGTGATCATCGCAAGACGCGCCTTTCGCCGTTCCGTTTCCACTAAAAGTGAGACGCTTGGCTCATCCTGAGATCTTTCCCGCGGCGCAAAATGCACGGCAAAGGGGTGTCCGAGCGCTTTCTCGATGGCCTCACGGATTTCCTGCTGAATGGCTTCGTTGACCAACGTCTGTGAGGCAACCGCCAGGAGCACGTGATGGTCATCGAGCTCATCCACGGCGCTTGAAGCGGCCACTTCTTTTGCCAGTCCCTTAAGACTGGTTCTGCACAGCAGTTCGCGCCAGTTAAGCAAAAGCGCCGAAGGGTGGACTTCCTGCGGAAGCGGTATCACCTCAGGGCTTTTGGTGTGCAGTGACTTAACCGGCGCCGTGCTCTCCCCCGTCGTCCTCCCAGGGCGGAGGCATATCCGAAATGTTGGGTTCGACAATGTCGGGTTCATGCACCGCCGGTGGTTCGGCGATTTCAGGAGCAACCTGCGGTTTAGGTTCTGCCGGCTGAACCGGCGCCGCGGCCGCAGCAGCGGTTGCCGCAGGAGTCGTTGCCGTTTCCTTCTTTTCCGGTACCTTAAGGCCGAGGCGCGTTCCCGCCGGCCTAAACGCCATCATCCGGAGAATGGCCATCGTAAAGCCGGCATATTCGTCCGGCGCGAGCGGCATATCGTTGCGTGCCTGCAGTGCAATCTGGTAATCGAGCTGCACTTCTTCCGGGGTCATGGCTTTTGCCAGAGCCCTGATGCCGGCAGACGTCGTGTCTTCATCGTCCAGAAGTTCCGGCACACGCTGTACCAAAGCCACGCGGTGCAAAAGCCCCGCCATCGCCCGCACGGCCTCCGTGTAGGAGAGCCCTTCGGAACCCAACTTTTCGGCTTCAGCAAGCGCCGCCTGCGTGTTGCCGGAAGCCACATGCATCATGAGGTCAACAAGGACCTCGTCCCCGATGACACCTAGCATTTCACGCACGGATTTAAGTGTCACGGGGCCCGCTGCATAAGCAATTGCCTGGTCCAGAAGGCTCAACCCATCGCGCATGGAACCGCGCGCGCATTTACCGAGCAACAAAAGGGCTGATCGTTCGGCTTCGATTCCCTCTTGCTTGAGAATATTATCCATGTGATCGGCCACGGCCTGCGGCGACATATTGCGCAAGTTAAATTGCAGGCAGCGGGAAAGCACCGTCATCGGCACTTTCTGAGGATCAGTTGTGGCGAGAATGAACTTCACATACTCCGGCGGCTCTTCCAGGGTCTTTAACATGGCGTTAAAGGCATGCGTTGTGAGCATATGCACTTCGTCGATCATGTAGACCTTGTAGCGGCCCTGCGTGGGAGCGTACATCGCGCGCTCCAAAAGCGCGGTCATCTCTTCAACGGAGCGGTTGGAGGCCGCGTCGATTTCGATGTAGTCAACGAAACGCCCTTCATCAATCGCCCGGCAGGCTTCGCACTTGCCGCAGGGGTGCGAGGTCACGCCCCCTTTGCCGTCTTCTCCCGTGCAGTTAAGGCACTTCGCAAGAATACGGGAGAGCGTTGTCTTACCCACGCCGCGCGTGCCGGTAAAAAGGTAGGCATGATGCAGACGGTTTTCGTCCAGTGCATGCTTAAGTGCCGCAACAACGGCATCCTGACCGACCATACTGTCAAAGTCATGCGGACGCCATTTGCGGGCAAGTACCTGGTAGCTCATGAAAACGATCCTGAAAGGGTGACCTCAGCAATACCCAGCAGACTGTGCGCCGAGTAACGGTTGCAGCGGAGAGTTTAAGGCACGGAGGAGCCGATCGGCAGTTTTTTGAAGATACAAAAACGGCGAGCCTTATCCTCGGCACTGAAAGACTTCCGCTGTGGCTGCTTCGTTCCCGACCTGACCAGGTTCACAGAGCTTTCATGCGAGGGGACCCGCCTGAGCTGGCATGATAAGGGAAAACTGATAGCTTTTCAAAACTCCATTGGGTCATAGCACATTACTTTGTCTTTGCTCAGCTGTGATTTCCCAAGGCCCCGGAACCGGATATAGCTCACTCAACAAGTTTCTAGCCAACGCAGCTTCATTATCAGAAATATTATTAAAACAAAATGTTAGTGGATTAAAGCATTGCAGGCTACTCCTTAGCAACTGAGTCTTCTCATATACAACTGCAATTTCAGGAGTTCAAGTTAACTTTTGCATTAACCAATCTTTAAACCTCTCTCCCTCTTAGTTTAAATTTACAATCAAACTCTCGTATCATTTCATAAGAAAACAACAACCGCGAAATTTCACCCCCAGTCCGAAATGGGGAAACATTTAGTTTTATAAGATCAGGATATTTTTTCAGCACAGCCAAATACATGGACATCGCATAAGCATCAACCGAATGAGCCGGGGTATAAAACGGAATAGATGAAGAGTTTTTATTACAAAAATAAAACCATGCTCTAATTAAAGTAGTATGCCATGTCTACTCTTGTCCTGGAGATAAAAGTTTAAGAGCAAGTGATAAGGACATCTGCTGTGCAGGACTCAACCAAACAATGGGACGCCCAGCCTCATCAAAAAGATCTCTTTTTTTAACATCTCTATTAAAAAACACATCATCATTACAATATAAAAATGTTCTGAAAGACCTGGAATAGTAGCCAGAAACATTTCTATAGCAATAGAAGAAAATAGAGGACGATATATTGAAGGCACAATCTCAGAGTGATCAATAATCGTTATTTTAGGATGCGACTTCATCCAACTGGGTTTTTGCTCATCAGTGATGACATAGATATGGTTGACCCACGGTGCGTAAGCCTCAACAGATCTAAGCGAATACCTCAACTCTTGGTGATCTACATATCTCATAACCCCCAAGTTTTCCTCAGAAAACTCCGGCTGCACCTGTCTCATCCTCTGCATCTTCTTTGCTATGAAAGAGGGTGAAGATCCTTCGCACTATAAGTAAACCAAATCAACAGGAAAGTCCACTTCTACCCCCACCTTCAGAAAATCTAGAGAACAAGGAAAACACTACATATTTATTCTTTTATCATAAACAGTAACAAATTAATATAACATTATGGGTAATAGTCTTCCTTGCAAACTTTCTGTTCACCCCCCCTATTAAGCAAATAAAAATAACAGCTCAGGAATTTCTTTCCCAAGCAAAACATCCACAACCTCTTCTTAAAACGAAGATAAGGAACTCCGGCGCAACTAATTTGCTTGAGCAACGGGAAGTACTCTTCGCACTTTAAAAAATAATACTTATTATCAGTCCTCACTGCTTCCTTAACAAGTCTCCACCATGCATCAAAGAAAGACTTTTCTATTCCTACATATGCCTCTTTAATATAATCACGCGAAGAGAGCATTCCAGAAAACAGTTCCAAATCTTCAACTTTCACGCACCCTGAGTTACTCAAAGAGGAAGCCCTCAATCTGTATTGATAATTAAGTTTTGAGAAAGCCACACCTACACGCAACCTAGAGAGCAAACGGGCCGCATATTCAAGATCTTCACCGGTTTTCAATGATTCCTTAAAACGCACCCCCTTAATCACTTCAGACCGATACATTCTGTTGTTCAAAAAATTTGATGAGTACGGTCTTTGTTTTTTATATTTGCCCAAATTAAATAACAAATTCACCAAAGCACTAGAATTCATTACCTCATCCGCGTATTCATTTATATCCCAATCAATTACATCACCATTCCTTGTAAAACTTTTATAACCACAAATCACACAATCAGCACTATACTTTTGAGCATACGAAACATAATCACTTATATATCCCGGAGAAACCAGATCATCAGAATCAGAAAAAACAATATAATCAAATGTATTCTCTTCCTCAATAAATTGCAAAGCACAATTTCTCGCACTAGCCGCACCTTTATTCTTTTGAGAATAAACCTTCAACCAACTATATTTTTTTTCATACTTACTCAAAACATCGGCACTATCATCTGTCGATCCATCGTTGATAGCATAAACCACAAAATTTTCATAAAGTTGCCTAGAAAAGGCATCCAAACACTCTGCCAAATACAGCGCCACATTGTACACAGGCAACACAACTGCAACTCTAGGAACAAGCATAACCACTTCGTTTTTATATAAAAACCATCAAGATCAAATCCAATAAAACCTCTTCAACAATCACAAATATTATGGATTAAATCATAATAAACTCAATTTTATATAACAAAGCCCCGATTCAACTCTAAGGAACATGGCAAATCTCTGCATGAATCGCATTCGCTGGATTTACTAAAATTTAGAAAAAATCTTCCACCAACGAATGCGACTCTTTTTTCTAAATAATTACTGTCCCCCAAACCACTTTTGGTAGAGCTTCTGATACGTGCCGTCCGACTTCATCGAGCGCAACGCATCATTGACTTTCGTTGCCACGACTTTATTGCCCTTTTTTACGGCAAAGCCGAAGTACTCGGCATCAAGGCGCGTCTTCTGAAGCGTCAGCCCCTTGGCGGCCTTCGGGTTCTTCACCATGAAGTAGCCGATCACCGGACGGTCCGTGATGACGGCTTCACTGCCCCTCATCTTCAGATCCATGAAGGCTTCAGCGCCCGTATTAAAGGCCTTGATTTCAGCGCCCTTAATGGTCTTGGCAAAATCCGCGCCGGTCGTGCCGATCTGAACGGCAACAACCTTACCCTCGAGGCTCTTTAAGTCCTTATAGGTACCGGACGATTCCGTGCGGACCAAAAGGCCCTGACCTGCCTGATAGTAAGGATCACAGAAGTCAACCTTCTTCTTGCGCTCTTCCGTGATGGTGATGCCGGATGCCGCGATATCAATCGTGCCGGAAAAAAGTGCTGGAATCAGACCATCAAACCCCATATTGACGATTTTGACGTCGTAGCCCGCACGCTTGCCGATTTCACGGATGAGGTCCATGTCAAACCCGACATACTCACGGGTGTGCGTATCCATGAATTCAAACGGCGCAAACGTCGGATGCGTCCCGACACGCAGTTCTTCGGTCGCCTGAGCAGCAAAAGACATTACGGCCGCAGTCAACGCAGCGGCCACAGCAAAAAGTTTGTTTTTCATTGCAAGAAATCTCCTGCACAGTATGAGAAAGGAACAATCATCTTTGTCGCCTGCCCTGCAGTTATTCCCGCCTGCAGCACATCGGGATTCGTGAAGGAAATATCCATGCACGACCAAACTCTAATTTTGCCCTGAGTCTTCCCTCTTCTCCAATAGGCCTTTATCCCTACTTCAGCCTCACTGTGTCTACCGATGCTATAGGCTATCAATCTTGTCTGAGCCGCAGTTTTTTTGTATAGTGCATCTCACATTTAACGCATCGGGCCCGCATGCTTAAGAGCAGTTCCGTGAGCCCCTTGATTCGAGAGGTTCTGTCTGTCCCTGCTTATTCCCATACCTAGCGAAGAGCCGCAGCATTCATGGCTTTCTGCGGAAATGCGCAATCAGGGTGCAGAAACGTCTCCCCAAATTCCATCTTTTTACAGGACATCAAAAATGAGCGAAAACATCCGTGTCGTAAACGACTCCAACTTCGACGCCGAAGTCAAGCAGGTTGCCGACAAGCCCGTGTTTGTTGACTTCTGGGCTCCGTGGTGCGCCCCCTGCCGTATGCTCGGCCCGCTTCTTGAGGAAGTTGCCGACACCTACGCCGGCAAGGTTGTCGTTGCCAAGTACAACGTTGATGAAAGCAACCAGGTTGCCACCGAAAACGGCATCCGCGGCATCCCGACCATCCTCGTTTACAAGAACGGCGAAATCATCGGCCAGCACACCGGTGCCCTGGGCCGTGCCCAGCTCACCGCCTTTATCGAGCAGTACTGCTGATAAAATGTCACGGCGCCGTGCGATGCGGCGCCGTTTTCTTCCCGCCTTCCGGGAAGTTCCCTGCGTTAAAAATCCGCTTCCTCACTCAGTGGCCGTATACGGCTTCTGAATCCGGATACGGCGGATTCACTCTTCCCTATCATCAAAAATGCATCTTTCAGAGCTCAAAACTCTGCACATCAGCCAGTTGCTTGACATGGCGATGGAGCTTGAGATCGACAATGCCCAGCGCATGCGCAAACAGGAACTCATGTTTGCGATTCTCAAAAAACGCGCCAAAGCCGGTGAACAGATTTTCGGCGACGGAACCCTTGAAGTCCTTCCCGACGGCTTCGGTTTTCTGAGAAGTCCCGATACGAGCTATCTCGCCTCCACGGACGACATCTACATTTCGCCCTCCCAGATCCGCCGCTTTAATCTGCACACGGGCGACTCCATTGAAGGCGAAGTGCGTACGCCCAAAGACAACGAACGCTACTTTGCGCTTGTAAAGGTTGACACCGTCAACGGTCAGGCACCGGAAGCCGTCAAGCACAGGATGCTTTTTGAAAACCTGACGCCGCTTTTCCCCAACGTCCCGCTGCAGCTTGAACGCAACATGCGCGGTGAGGAAAACCTCACGGGGCGTCTGATTGACATCATTGCCCCGATCGGTAAGGGCCAGCGCGGCCTCATCGTTGCAAGCCCCAAGTCCGGTAAGACGGTTCTGATGCAGCACATCGCGCACGCCATTACCGCAAACCACCCCGACTGCGTTCTGATCGTTCTTCTGATCGACGAACGTCCGGAAGAAGTGACGGAAATGCAGCGCTCCGTCAAAGGCGAAGTTGTGGCTTCCACCTTTGATGAACCGGCAACGCGCCACGTCCAGGTAGCCGAGATGGTCATTGAAAAAGCCAAGCGCCTTGCTGAAAGCAAGAAGGACGTCATCATTCTTCTTGACTCCATTACGCGTCTTGCGCGCGCCTACAACACCGTGATCCCGAGCTCCGGCAAGGTCCTTACGGGCGGCGTTGACGCCAATGCCCTGCAGCGTCCGAAGCGCTTCTTCGGTGCGGCCCGCAACATTGAAGAAGGCGGCTCGCTCACGATCCTTGCAACGGCCCTGATCGACACGGGCTCGCGTATGGATGATGTCATCTACGAAGAATTCAAAGGCACCGGCAACATGGAAATCCATCTGGAACGCCGTCTCGCCGAAAAGCGTGTTTACCCGGCCATCAATGTGAACCGCTCCGGTACGCGCCGTGAAGAGCTGCTCCTGAAACCCGACGTTCTTCAGAAAGTTTGGGTTCTCAGAAAACTTCTTTACGACATGGATGAAATTGAGGCAATGGAATTCCTTCTCGATAAAATCCGCAGCACGAAGAGCAACAACGAGTTCTTCGACATGATGCGTAAGGGAGGTTAGTTCCATGTCCAGTGTTTCCGCCGGGGCCCCAAATTCTCATTGGCCTTATCCGCGGTTTATAGCGCACCGCGGCGGCGGAACACTGGCTCCCGAAAACACGCTGGCCGGATTCCGGGAAGCCCGGCACTGCTGCTTTCAAGGCATCGAAACCGATGTCATGCTCACCGCGGACGGCGCTGCCGTCCTCTCCCATGACCCGGTTCTCGGGCGTGTCGTTAAGTCCGCATCCCCTGTTGCAAGTCTCTCGCTCAAAGAAATCAAAACGCTTGACGCGGGCTCACTGACCGCACAAAAATGGGCCGGAGAACGGATTCCGACCCTGGAAGAAGCGATTGAAACATGCGAAGCCAACGGGCTTTTCATGAACATCGAAATTAAGCCCGCGAGCGAAAGCGCAGCCCAGGCAACAGCTCAGGAAACCGTGCGGATTGTGAGGAAACTCTTTGCAGGAAAAAGCCTTCCCCTGCTTTCTTCGTTTTCAAGAAACGCCTTGGCAGCGGCTGCCGTTGAGGCGCCGGAAATTCCGAGGGGCCTTCTTCTTGAAGGAATCCCGACAGACTGGAAAAAAGCCTGCAAAAGACTTAGCGTAAAGACCGTGCATCCCGACTGGCAGTCCGTTACTCCTGACTTTGTGGAAGAAGCGCATACTATGGGGCTCGGGATTATGTGCTACACGGTAGATTCACCGGACACGGCTGACGCGCTCTTTACTCTCGGCGTTGATGCGGTCTGCACCAACCGCCTCGACCTCTTTGCCAACTGCCGTTAACCCGCCTCAGAGCCGCTGAGGATTTCCCGATTCAATGAAGAAAAAAGATCCGGGATAAAAGCGCCGCACAATGAAGCGTTCGTCCGTCCGCGGCCGCTTGATGATGTCTTCAGCACGGTCTTTCAGAAGCGACTGATACTTCTTGTCATCCACGTCAAAACGCAGCAGCTCAAAGCGGCAGACCATCGATTTTCCGGCGGTTACAGGCATGTGCCCGTAATAGGAAATAAGGGACGCCACACCCTGAGAAGCTCCGACCGTTTTTAAGCAGTCATCGGGCTGAAATCCCAGCTTATCAAGCTGAGCTCGCACGGCCTGCCCCACCGGTTCATAGCTGCGGTTTTCGTTTACGGCCTGCGTGAAAAGGTTCACGACAACAATCCAGAGCACCACCATACCGACGGCCGAAAGCCAGGGACCGTTCCAAAGAACGGGCGAGCGACGCTGCAGACGCTTGTATCCGACCCAGCACCAGGCAACCGTTGCGGTTAAAGCCAAAAGAATTCCGAGGAATCCGGCTTCCGATGCCTGCGCGGTCGGCGCAAGATTAATGATGGACTTAGCCATCTTGGGCGGAAAGCCCATCAGCCAGGCAAACCAGTAAGCCCATACACCGAGCAGTCCGAGCGTCGTGATCGTAAGAGCAAAGCCGTCGAGCATGCTCTGAAAAGAGCGTTTGGCGGAGATAAGCCCAAAGGCCGCCACCGTGCAAAGCGGGGCAATGATGAGGTTTAAGAGATCTTCAGCGCTGAGGCTTCCCGACACCAAAAAGCCCACAAACCACACCGAGAGAAAAACAGCCGGTAAGGCCATGAAGGGCGCCGTCTTGTGCTTTCGCCACTTCACGAAGCCGAGAATGGCAAACGGCCACACTGGGCACAGGTACCACAGCACATGACGGACAAACCAGTCCAGTTCCTCAAAACTGAGAAACCCGAAATACTCAACCTGCTTCTGAGCCCAAAGAAGGAAGTAGTCGCTGATCACTTCCGACGAAGTCACCCAGGCAGCCAGCGGCCAAAGCGAAAACAAAAGAACAGTGACCGCCAGCGTGATGCTCAGTTTCTTATCGGTCTTTCCCCGCGTAGGGAGCATCAGAAAACTGAAAAGGCAGGCTAAAAGCGCCGCAATCCCCAAGATGAGACTTGCCGTAAGCATCAGACCGGCACAGGCGACACCTGCCAATGCCGCCCCAAAATAGGGCCTTGTAAGTGCCCAGGCGCAGGAGAAGAAAGCCAAAGAGCAGAACGCGAGTTCTGCGGAATCGTATGTCGGCTCTCGCAACCGGATCACGAGCCCGAACAAAGCAATGAAAAAGAGTGTGGCGGCATCAGCGACCATGCGTCCGTAATCCCGGTAAGTCGCTTGGTCTGCAAAGATTGTACCCAAGGGCTGTGCTTCTTTACGACGCGCCAAATACCACGTTCCGTACCAAATCGAAGCGGTTGTGATGGCAAACCACAGGCAGGCCGTAATTCTCGCTGCCACCACGGGGGTAAATTCATTCCCCAGCAGCCGCATCAGGATGGCCCCCGCCCAAATGGAAAGCGGGCCGTGATCCGTGATCACAAGACCGGAAGCCATAGGGAAAAGCCAGGAGACGAAGTCACCGTGCGCCATCTCCCAAAACTGTCCGAAAGCGGCCCCTTCTCTCACGGTCCAGACAGCTCGGTCAAAGAGCCCCGGAACAATGAAGAGAATCAGAATCGCCAGCAACAGAAAACGCGGCAGCTTGGCAGCAGCCGTTGAGCTGACGTTGGCGGGAATCGGACGAAGGTCAAGCATGAACTTTCCAATAATCGGGGAAAAGCAGGGCCGGAACAGTACAGGGCAATAATAAGGTGCTCAACGCCATGAAAAAAGGGCAGCCGGACTCAAAAATTATGATTTTGCGTCCTTCTGCCCCTTTTTCCGAGAATTTGCGTCGGTCAGACGCAAACCTCAAAGAGCCCGAAATTACTTGGCCTTTGCCTTGGCAGCAGCGGCGTTGAGTTCCTGGTTCTTCGCAGCGAACTTGGCGCGGAACTTTTCAACACGGCCGGCTTCAACGATACGGGTCTGAGCACCGGTGTAGAACGGATGGCTTTCAGAAGAGGTATCAAGCTTGAAGAGCGGATAGGTCTTGCCGTCGATTTCGATGGTCTCTTTCGTCTGAACAGAGCTCGAAATGATGAAGGTCTTGTTGATCGAGAGGTCTACGAAGGCAACCTCACGGTACTCGGGGTGAATATTGGGTTTCATTTGATAAAAATTCCGATTAATTAGTCGGTCGCCCTGGCTGCCTTGCGCGCCGGCCGCTATATATCAAGCCGTCTGCTGACGGAGCGGTCTTACGACGGGCATGCGCCCACGTGCCAAACCGGGAAGTTGCGTATTATCCACAAAATTTTATTAAATTCAAGCCTTTTTAAAATTTTAAAGCCAGCAAAGAGGAAAACTGACTGGCAGAGTCCGCCCCCTTAGAAGATGACCATCAATATTGTTCATTCGCAAAGAGAAGCTCTTCAACTTCCTTTTTAGGTCCGCCTTCCCAGCTACTGTCACCTGCCCCAAGGCAATAGACTACAACCATAGTTTAACTGTCTAGAAACCACGGTTTTAGCAATCAAGTTCTCCCACTGCCCCCATATCAGTTGCGGTGAGTATTGCTCCATACTCTCCTTAGCAGAATTACCAAGACTTATACGGAGATCTGCATTCTGCATCAATTTTGACAACGCATCAGCCAAGCTCTCAGCAGTGCTCTCAACTAACAATCCGTTTTTGCCGTCCTCAATCAAGCTATTCACAGAGGAACACTCACGACACCCCACTACAGCAAGCCCCATCGACATTGCCTCAGTAAGGGCCAAAGGGAAACCCTCTCGATCCGACGGGAAAGCAAACACGGATGCTTTCGCCAGCTCTTGAGCCACATTCAGCGTGGTTCCACACAAATGAACCCGACCTGCTAATCCGTTATCAGCGATTAACGATTCAACTTGAGACGTACAAGCCTGATTTACATTGGCTTCACCCCATAGTTCTAAAGTCCAATCAGGAAATCTATCTTTAATGAGTGCAAATGCCTCAACCAGCAAATACTGACGCTTTCCAACATCAAGCCGGGCAACATTCATTATTTTTTTGGACGTGCGATCTGCAACTTGAGAGTACTGTGGAACTGCATTAGGCAAACAAAGCACCGCTTCGGAAGACAGTCCTGGGATAAGTTGATGCACCATATCCACGTACTCAGGCATCAAAACCTGTATTGGTGCCAGACTTCGAGCTTCTTTGGCGAATGTCTGCAAAAGGGGCTGAGCCAATGGATTGGTATGAACCATCGTGATAATCGGAACCCTACCCCCAAAGGCACATCTTACGGCCATCCCAGCCTCAATCTGCGAACAAATAAAGACATCAGGCAGGCCCCAATGACTAAGCGCTTTTCTAATTTTTGCGCCATAGCGGGCATAGTTAAACTTAACCCTGAGTAGATGCCGTCTTTTTCTGCTCAAAGACAAAGACCATAAATTTCTTAGTTTTTCTGACAACCACCAAGGTGTCTCCTGCGACCAAGCATTGAGAAATCGTACCCCTGGATCGATAGGGAATCCGGGAGGGCCAAAGTTGTTTTCACAACAGACAGCCGTCACTTCGTGACCATTTTTCAACAAAATATTCGACATGTCGCAAAATATTTTCTCTGTCCCTCCCTTTGCACGTACAACTCGCCACAAATCAATCAAAGCTATTTTCATTTTCAAAAAACACTGTTGCGCACTAACATCATTCTGACCATGACCTTTTAAAGTCAAGTTCTAGGAAGAGTTACTCCTACTTGCCCTTGATACTTGCCGCCTCTGTCGCGATAGCTAGTTTCACATTCCTCATCCCCTTCAAAGAAAAGCACTTGTGCGCAACCTTCATTCGCATAGATCTTAGCCGGCAACGGGGTAGTGTTGGAAAACTCCAGGGTTACGAACCCTTCCCATTCCGGTTCAAACGGCGTCACGTTCACGATGATGCCGCAGCGGGCATATGTGGACTTACCCAAACAAATTGTCAGCACATTGCGGGGAATGCGGAAGTATTCAACGGTACGAGCCAAAGCAAAGGAATTGGGCGGAATGATGCAGACATCACTTACAACATCCACAAATGAGGCCGGATCGAAATCCTTCGGATCAACGATGGTCGAATTGATGTTGGTAAAGACCTTGAACTCGTTGGCACAACGGATGTCATAGCCGTAAGAAGATGTCCCGTAGCTGACAATCTTTCGGTTGTCGACATAACGCACCTGATTAGGTTCAAAAGGCTCAATCATTCCCTGAGCCGCCATCTTGCGAATCCATCTGTCTGACTTAATACTCATTTTTTCAAATCCGATCAAAATAAACTGTCCTACCGGACATCAGGCTGACTGAATCTTGTCTTCTGTGGGTTTTTGCATAAACTGAATGTTGTAGAGGTGAGCGTAAGCCCCCTTCTTTGCGAGAAGTTCTTCATGCCGCCCCATCTCGCAGATTCTGCCCTCTTTAATAACGACAATTTTGTCTGCACCCATAATAGTTGACAGACGATGCGCGACGACAAAAGTCGTTCTACCCTTCATCAAACGGTCCAACGAAAGCTGGATATATTTCTCACTTTCAGTGTCCAGCGCACTTGTGGCTTCATCCAGCAGAAGAATTGGAGCATTCTTCAATAAAGCTCTGGCAATGGAAATTCTCTGCTTCTGTCCACCTGAAAGTTTTTGGCCCGCAGGCCCAACCGGGCTGTTTAAGCCTTCGGGAAGTTCTCGGATAAAAGGCGTGAGATACGCGGCATCCGCAGCTTTTCTTATGTCCTCTTCTGACACGTTTTCCATGCCATAGGCAATGTTTGCCGCAATCGTGTCATCAAAGAGCACAACATCCTGACTGACCAACGCTATCTGCTGTCTCAAGCTCTTTAAAGTAACAGTGCTTTGCGGAATACCGTCAAAATAAATTTCGCCTTCCGTCGGTTGCCAAAATCGCGGAATAAGATTAATCAGTGTGGTTTTGCCCGCCCCGGATGCACCTACAAAAGCGATCGTCTCTCCGGGTTTAACCTCGAAAGAGACATCCGATAAGGCCTGTCGTCCCGCTCCGGCATATCGATACCCTACATGTTCAAACCGCACCCCGCCTAACAGACGCGGCAATTTCGTATTACCGGGATCTTTTTCTGTCACCTCATCCATCGTTGTGAACAGGCTTTCTGCAGCGGCTGATATTCTTGCCACAGAGCCATTGAGTGCAGAAAGCTTCTTAACGGGATTCATTAATAAAAGTAGTGCAGACAAAAAAGTAATGAAATCGCCGAGTGTTAAATGTCCTGCCTGCGCCTGCAACAGTGCCACGATGACAACGATGGAAACACCAGCCATTGTGACAAACTGGGTTAGTGGCGTTCCTGCTGCAGTCACTGCCTGCATACGCATGGACAATTTATACAAGAGTTCATTAACACCGCGAAACCGCGTCTGCTCCTTTTCATAAGCATCGTAAATTTTGATGATTCGCTGCCCTTGATAAGCTTCAAGCACCGTGTTCATCATGTTCCCCAGCGCCGTCTGTGTCTGCAGGCCATATTTCTTGGTCTTTTTATTAACCCACCGAAGAATGACTGCAATCAGCGGTGCCACCACAAGCGTCACCAAAGTTAACTTCCAGTCATGCCATATCAGTAAACCCAACAGCGCTACCAGTTGCAACGAATCTCTGACAATTGTCGTCAGAAGCTGTGCTGCTCCCCCTAAAGCTGTGCTTGCTTCGTTGATGTACTTAGACATCACAATACCTGAGGTGTACTTTTGATAGTTAGCTGCCGGCCAACGAATCTCCCGCTCAAACATTTCACAGCGGATCTTGAGCAGCACCTGCTGAGAGACTTTTTGCAGAAGATAGGAGCTTCCAAAAGTCGAGCCTCCCTGCAAAAGAGCCACTGCAATCAAAGCTGCCGGCGCCCACCAAAGAGCATTGACATCCTTGGCATAAAAACCCTGGTCAGTCAGTTTTCCCATCAAAACAGCAATCATCGAAGACGTCAGTGCTGTTATCACCATAAAAAACATGGCTGCAATGACTGTCTTGGCATAGGGAACCAAGTAATTAAGCAACCTCGCATAGATCCCCGGGATGCGTTTAAGCCATCCTTTCTGCCAGGGATAATGTCCGCCTTGGAGCGCCGATATGGTTTGCTCTGCGGTTGCTTTTGCCTCAGCGGAAGCGTTCAAAGGCATTTCGCTCGCCCAAAGTGATAATGTCGGTCGCATTGTACATTGCATGCTCTGAACCCACCCGTCAGGCTCTTATAATCAGACCAATGGTTTCCAGATCTTCCTTCCATAAAAAACTTTATCATGTCTACTGTCCTTTGCCGAATTCCCAATCACGTTGGAGACTGCTGTATGTGTCTGCCAGCCCTGAGACTATTGGAAGCAAGCGGTTTTACGCCGGCACTGGTTGGGAAACGCTGGGCAGAAGATTTGATGTCAGGGATGGGCTGGCGCTTTGATCCCATTGAAGGGCACGTCACAGAAGACATCAATCGCATTCGATATTTGGCAGACAATGCCCAGGCCACTCGCGGTCTGCTTTTTCCAAATTCTTTCGGCTCAGCACTCCTCTTTAAGTTCGCTCCAATCCAAACTGCGGGCCTCAAAACCGACTGCCGCAGTTTTCTTCTTGACACAAAAATCCCAGAACCTCCGAAGATGCATGAGGTAGAGCGCTTCTTCTATGTTGCGCACGAAGCGATCAAGGCATGGGGCGGAAAACCCGCTTGGGATAAAGCGCCGAAAAGCCTCGGCCTGATGCTTTTAAAGCGTCATGAAGCAGCCGCCAGAAACCTTATGGAGAAGTTCCACATTCCCGAGCGCTGCTACGCTATACTCGCCCCTGTTGCTCGCGGTCTGCAGGACGGCAAAGTCAAACAGTGGCCTCACTTTAATGATCTTGTTGCACCTCTGAAAGAGATGGGTGTCGAACCGATTATCTTTCCGTCACTCAGGGAAGAAGAGGCCGCAAGAAAGGCCTGTCCGGATGCCACAATTTTGGAACCGACCTCTCTCGGAAATTTTGCTGCACTCGTCAAACACGCTCAGCTAGTGATTGCCAACGATTCCGGTGTCAGCCACATTGCTGCAGCCCTCGGAGTCAAACAAATTACGCTTGTCGGCGTCACCGATCCCTCCCGCACCGGTCCCTGGAACCCCCAGGCCGTAGTGCTTGGTAAGCAAGGTAAGTGGCCCGCCCCGCAGGACGTTATCAATGCCATGCGGCAGATACTTGCGCACTAACTAACTTCCTCCGCTTGGTGTTGACATGTCATCGGAAAAACTGAATGTCTCCGTCGTTCTTCTGACTAAAAACGAAGAACACAATATTGATGCATGTTTGGGCAGCTGCAGTTTTGCCAAAGAAATCATCGTGGTTGACGATGAGAGTACCGACGGGACTGTTGCCAAAGCCAAGACCTTCGGAGCCAAAGTTTTTACCCGAGCCCTCGCCGGCAACTGGGGGGAGCAGCAGACCTTCGCGATTTCCAAGGCAAGCTGTGAGTGGGTTTTCCTGATTGACGCTGATGAAAGGGTGAGTCCTCTGCTTGCGCAGAACCTTGCAAAAACTCTCGAACAAAATCCCCAAAAAGCTTTTTGGATTCAACGGGAAAACCATTACAACTCCGGCAGAAAAGCTCACGGCATTCTGCGTCCGGACTGGGTTCTGCGGCTTTTACCGAGAGAAGGCGCCCGGGTCGAAGGGCAAGTCCATCCGACCATCTGCTCACCCTTTCCTCAGGAAAAGCTATCCGGACACCTCATTCATTTCCCGTACAGAAACTGGGAGGCCTATTTCCGAAAGTTTGAGAAATACACAACGCTTTCTGCAGAGAAATATGAGTCCCAGGGAAAACACTGCGGTTTTGTGAACGGCATCATCATCAAACCTCTGTGGGCCTTTCTTAAGGTGTACTTCTTTAACCTGGGCTTTTTGGACGGAAAAATCGGCTGGACGCTTTCTGTGTATCACTATTTCTACACAATGACTAAGTACGTCAAACTTTACAGCCGCCGGCATCCGGACCAAAGTCTCTGATTCTCTTTAATCGTTCATGCTCCGTCGCCAATTTAGCCCGACAGCGGCCGTCATCATTCCCGCCTATAACGCTGCACGCTACCTTTCCGAGTGTCTTGACTCGCTGAGGAAGCAGACTTACAGCAACTTTGTCGCAATCATCGTAGACGACGGATCTTCCGATTCAACAGCCGATATCGTCAAAAGAATCGCTACAGAAGACCCTCGGTTTATTCTGATTGAAAAACCAAACGGCGGCGTATCATCGGCCAGAAACGCGGGACTCGACTGGGTTTCCGAAAATATCCCGTCCACTGAATTCCTTGGCTTTGTCGATGCCGATGACTATGTCAGTACCGACTACCTGAAAATCTTTGTCCGGGCGCTCAGTGAGCGTAGCTTGGACTATGCGGTCTGCGCCTTCACACCGTTTACCAAATTTGGCCCTGTTCACCGAAAACTCGCCGGCGACAATCGCCCTCTGGCTGCTGATGACGTCGCCGCACAGTTCTTTTGCCTTGACAACCAGTCTCACCCAATTCCGAAAACAGCCAACACATCTCTCTTTCTGAGTAACCGTTTTTTCCGTTGGGGAAAAATTTCCGGCTGCCGGTTTAATACTCAACTCAAGGCTATTGAAGATCAGGATTTTCTGATCCGGGCAATGCCTCATCTACTGAAGGGTATCGCTATTCCTGAAAACCTTTATTTCTACAGGAAGCGGTGTTCGTCCCTCTCCAATGCCGCCAAAGCCAAAGCCCACGATTTGGAAGGGTATTCACTGCTGATGGCAGATCTCGCTCAATTTTCAGAAATTATTCAGCGCGGCATCATCAACAACTATGTTTCCTACGCACAGCAGGAGACATTAGCGTTGCTGGCGTCTGGTGCAAGCACGAGTTCTGAACCGATCACAGCCATCCAAAAAAGCTGTCTGAGCCTTGCCGATCATCCGTTTTTAAGTGATGCCTCAAAAAGAAAACTTCGCCGGATAACCAACATCTGTACTTCAACTGTTTTAAAGGCCAAATGCCGAAATTTGGTGAAGCACCTGCGGATGCTCACTAACCGCATCCGCTACTTCCGGTAGATCAGTACTGATATCCCGCGCCGATCACGCCGTCCTGGGCTTTAAGCATCTGCACAAGATCGTCTGTCGGTCTCACGTAAAACTCGGGCCGGATTTCACCGGAATACCCCTGGGTGAGCACATCAATGCGGCAAGCCACGCCCTCTTCGCTTCCGGTCTTATCTGTAGAAAGGACCTTCGCAACATCCTTAAGGTCCTTGGTAGCCGAAAGCGTGATGTTAAGCACCGCACCCTTCCTCGCCCGCATCTCTTCCATCGTCTGCACTTCGCTCGCGGTAAAGGAAAGTTTCCCGGTAACGCCGTTTTCATCACGCCTTGCACGGCAACGCCCCGTAAAGACGAGCACTTCATCGGTCTTTAAAAGCTTCTTGTAACGGTCAAGGGCCTCAGCGTAAATAAAGACGTCCTGGCTTTCTTTGCCGTTACTGATCGTGAGAATCCCGATCTTGCCGCGCTGCCCCATCAGCACGCGCATGTCGGTTACAAGCCCAGCGATCGTAAAGTTCTGCCGGCTGTCTGCGAGCTTTTTATAGGGCGTCGCAAAATGTTCCGTTTCCTTTTTGTACTGGGCAAAAAGGTCACCGGTGAGACAGAAACCAAACGCTTCAATTTCCTGTAAGAGCTTTTTGCGTTCACCCCAGGGAATCGCCTTTTTCCAGCTCACAATACGCTCGGCTTCCCCGTTTTCATCGGCAAAGAGACTCCCCTGCCCGACAGAAGCCGCAACGGTCTGCGCTGCCTGCAGTGCCTGACTTACATTCTCAAAGTAAAGTCCGCGGTCAGTGGAAATGGAATCAAAAGCACCGGCACGCACAAGCTGCTCCAGGATCTTACGGTTCACAGTGGGCACGCGCGCCGCAAGGTCAAAGATGTCCAGGTAAAGCCCGTTCATCTTCCGTTCGTTAATGATGTCTTCAACGATGTTTTGCCCCAGCCCCTTAATTGCTCCGAGGCCGATACGGATGGTTTTGGCGTCAGGGACCGTAAAGAACCAGTCGCTCACGTTCACGTCCGGCGGCAAAAAAGTCACGCCGCAGTTACGGGCATCGTCAATCAGCGTGCGCATCTTGTCGCCCTGATCCATCACAAGGCACAAGTTCCCCGCGAAAAAGCACGCCGTATGGTGGACCTTCAAATAAGCCGTCTGCCATGCGACATACGAATAGGCTGCCGCGTGCGACTTATTAAAGCCGTACCCTGCGAACTTTTCCATGAGGTTAAAGATTTCGGTCGCGGTCTCTTCGCTCACATTACGCTCTGCGGCACCCTTAATAAAGACGGCACGCTGCCGCTTCATTTCCTCGACGTTTTTCTTACCCATGGCGCGGCGCAGAAGGTCAGCGCCGCCCAGGGAGTAGCCGCCGATAGCACGCGCGACCAGCATCACCTGTTCCTGATACACCATGATGCCGTAGGTTTCACGCAGAATCGGTTCCATGCGCTGATCCAGATACTCCACCTTCTCGCGCCCGAACTTACGGTCAATAAAGTGCGGAATCTGATCCATCGGGCCCGGACGGTAAAGAGCATTCAGAGCAACGAGATCTTCAAGGCAGTCCGGTTTTGCCTGCCGCAGCTGTTCGCGCATGCCGTCGGATTCAAACTGAAAGACGGCGCCGGTGTTGCCGGTCTGAAAAAGTTTCAGGGTTTCCTTATCGTCAACCGGAATTCGCTCGAGTTCGAAGTGTTCGCCCGGATGGAGCCTGTCAATGTACTCAACGGCTTTTCCGAGAATCGTCAATGTCGTAAGCCCCAGGAAGTCGAACTTCACGAGGCCCACGTTTTCGACGTCTTTTTTGTCGTACTGACTCACCGTGTTTTCAGGACGGCCGTCTGCGTTATAAAGCGGACAGAAGTCCGTGAGTTTTCCGGGAGCGATCAGGACGCCCCCCGCATGCATGCCGAGGTTGCGCGTGATGCCTTCGAGTTCCTTGGCGTAACTCATGAGCTCCTTGTACTCAGGCTGCGCCGCAAGCGCCGCAAAGTCCGGCTCCATCTCTGCGGCTTTCTCAAGCGTCACATCAAGCCCCGGCTTTTGCGGAATGAGTTTGGCGAGGCGGTCCACCTCGTTATAACCCATGTTCAAAACGCGGCCTACGTCACGCACAACAGCCTTGGCGCCCATAGCGCCGAAAGTGACGATCTGGCTTACGGCGTCCGCCCCGTAGACGCGCTTCACGTACTCAATCGTGCGGTCACGGTTATGCTGACAGAAGTCCACGTCAAAGTCAGGCATCGAGACGCGCTCCGGATTCAGGAAGCGTTCGAACAGCAGCCCGTAGTGCAGGGGATCGAGGTCCGTAATACCGAGGCAATACGCGACAAGCGATCCTGCGCCCGAACCACGGCCCGGCCCCACCGGCACACCGTTACGTTTGGACCAGTTGATGAAGTCCTGCACGATGAGGAAGTACCCGGGGAACTTCATCGTGATGATGGTCTTAAGTTCGTAATCCAGACGCTCCATGTATTCAGGGCGTTTGGCGTCACGGATCTTCTCGTCCGGATAGAGAAACGCGAGGCGCTTTTCCAACCCTTCCTTGGAGAGCTTGACCATGTAGTCATCAAGACTCATGCCGTCAGGCGTCGGAAAGACGGGGAGCTGGGGTTTCTGCAGCACACCGTCCAAGTTACAGCGCTGCGCAATCACCACGGTGTTTTCAAGGGCCTGAGGGATGTCGGAAAAGAGTTCCCGCATCTCCTCTTCGGTCTTGAAATACTGTTGCGGGGTGTACTCCCGCGGCCGTTTGGGGTCTGCCAAAACGTAGCCCTGCGCAATACACACACGCACTTCGTGCGCGGTGAAGTCCTCTTTTTTCAGAAACTGAACCGGATGAGTGGCTACAAGCGGCAGCTTCTGCGCGACCGAGTGGCCTGCCATCTTCGCAACGAGCGCATCGTCGCCTTTGCGGCCCGCTCGCTGCACTTCCAAGTAAAGCCGCCCGGGGAAAGCCTTCTTTAACTGCTCCGTGACGGCGTCCGCCTCCTCAGGTGTCTTCCCCATGAGAAGCCGCTCGATGATTCCTAAGGGGCCGCCCGAAAGGCAGATGAGGCCCTTACAGTTTTCGGGCGTGAGCCACTCGAGTTTCAGTTCCCCGCGTCCCAGATACTGGTTTTCCATCCAGGCCTTGGAGAGCAAGAGGCAGAGCGACAGGTAGCCTGTGTGGTTCTGGCAGTAAACCGTGAGCCTGTAGGGTTCGTTGCGTTTGCCGGCAATGCTGTTCGTGATCCATAGATCGCACCCGACAATGGGCTTTATGCCGTCGGCGATCGCGTGCGTGTAAAAGCGCAGCCCCCCGAAGACATTCATGTTGTCCGTGATCCCGAGCGCCACCTGGCCGCGTTCGGCCGCGGTTTCCAAAATCGGATCAAGCCTGACAATGCCGTCGGTGATCGAATATTCAGAGTGAAACCGCAGGTGGACAAACTGGTTGGACATAGTCGCTGACGGAAAACTAAAAAAGGAAGCGAAAGGAAGCGGACAGTCAGATGCACTCTCTGTCCGCCAAGGAAAATGAAACGGTGCAGAGGGGTCAATCTACACCGTTTTATCTTAACGTTAGTGCTTCAGAGGCTTAAAGCGCAGGCGGTGCGGACGCGCGGCTTCTTCGCCCAAGCGCTTACGCTTGTCGGCTTCGTACTCGTTGTAGTTGCCGTTGAAGAACACCACCTTACTGTCGCCTTCAAAGGCAAGAATGTGCGTGGCAATACGGTCAAGGAACCAGCGGTCATGAGAGGTCACCATCGCGCAGCCCGCAAATTCAAGAAGCGCTTCTTCGAGAGCACGCAGCGTTTCAACGTCCAGGTCGTTTGAGGGTTCGTCAAGGAGGAGAACGTTTCCGCCCTTTAAAAGCGTTGCGGCAAGGTGTAGGCGCCCTCGTTCACCGCCTGAGAGCACACCCACGAGCTTTTGCTGGTCGCCGCTCTTAAAGTTAAAGCGGCCGAGATAGGCGCGCGCGGGCATCGAAAACTTTCCGACCTGAAGGATGTCCTGGCCGTCGGCGATCGCGTCAAACACGGTCTTATCGTTCGGGAGCGAATCGCGAAGCTGCGCAACGGCCGCCAACTGCACGGTGTCGCCGAGCACGATTTCACCAGAGTCCGGTTTTTCCTTGCCGTCGATCATCTTAAAGAGCGTCGACTTACCGGCGCCGTTGGGACCAATCACACCCACAATGGCGCCCGGGGGCACCGTGAAGGAAAGGTCGTCAATTAGCAACCGGTCGCCGAACCCTTTGGAGACGTGATGAAACTCAATGACTTTGTTCCCGAGGCGCTCTGCGACCGGAATAAAGATTTCATTCGTTTCATTGCGGCTCTGATATTCGTAGCTTGACAGCTCTTCAAAGCGGGCAAGACGGGCTTTGGCCTTCGCCTGCCGGCCCTTGGGGTTCTGGCGGACCCATTCGAGTTCGTGGGCAATCGCCTTGGAGCGCGACTCCTGCTGGCGCTTTTCGATTTCCAGACGCTTTTCCTTCTGCTCGAGCCAGGAGGAATAGTTCCCCTTCCAGGGAATGCCCTCGCCGCGGTCAAGTTCAAGAATCCATTCGGCCGCGTTATCAAGAAAATAGCGGTCATGCGTTACGGCAACGACGGTCCCGGGGAAGCGGTGCAGGAACTGCTCAAGCCACTCCACGCTTTCAGCATCGAGGTGGTTTGTCGGTTCGTCAAGAAGCAGCATGTCGGGCTGCGACAAAAGCAATCGGCACAATGCCACACGGCGCTTTTCGCCGCCCGAGAGGTGCTTGATCACCGCGTCCCACGGGGGCAGACGCAAGGCGTCCGCGGCAATTTCCATTTGTGTTGATGCGTCCGTTCCAGCCGCCGAAATAATGGCTTCAAGTTTGGCCTGTTCGGCCGCAAGCGCGTCAAAGTCCGCATCGGGCTCGGCGTAAGCCGCATAGACTTCTTCAAGGCGCTTTTGCGCGGACATCACTTCGCCCATGCCCTCTTCGACGCAGGCTCTCACAGTCGCTTCGGGATCAAGCTGCGGCTCCTGCGGCAGATACCCGATCTTTAAGCCGGAAAGCCACGTGATTTCCCCGTCGATATCCTTATCGACCCCTGCCATGATTTTGAGCAGGGTTGATTTTCCGGCGCCGTTTAAGCCCAGAACGCCGATCTTGGCGCCCGGGAAAAACGAGAGAGAAATATCCTTAAGAATCTGACGCTTCGGGGGAACGATCTTGCTCACCCGATTCATAGTCATGACATACTGGGCCATGCGGAGAAATCCTGAAGAAAACTGAATTAAGAAGATCACGGGCGCCTGCCCGTGACGAGACTGACAACATTGTAAACGAGACGCCCTCGGGTTCAGCCGCCCGCGATACACAAAAACCGCGGCTCATGCCTTGTAAATTCAGGGGCTTTTAAGTTTTCATACGTCAAACGCACGGTAGAATGCACGCATCTTTTTTTCGTGCATGACACCCGGTTTCTTTGTATGCAGTCCTTGTTTCGTCTGATTTTCTGCCTTGCAGCGGGCATTGTCAGCCTATCCGCTGCAGCTCAGGACGAGCTCAGTTTTGAAGGTACCGTGATCAATGCAACGGAAGACACGCGGGCCGCGGAAGACCTTCCCGCCACCGAGCGGGAAGTGGCCCCGCCCGCGGATATCTGGGACCGCATCCGCCGCGGCTTTCAGATGCCGGCCATGAACACCCGGCGCGCCAAGCAGGCCTTAAAACTCTATGCCCGCGATCCGGAATATATCCGCCGCGTCACGGAGCGCGCCGGCAAATACCTCTACCACATCGTTGAAGAAGTCGAACTCCGGGGGATGCCCACGGAACTCGCGCTCCTGCCCTTCGTTGAAAGCGCTTTCCAGCCTGAAGCCCTTTCTTACGCCAAGGCCTCGGGCCTGTGGCAGTTCATGCCTACCACGGGAAGCATCTATTCCCTGCAGCAAAACCTCTGGAAGGATGAGCGGCGCGACGTACTGGAAAGCACCCGGGCCGCCTTGGACTACTTAAACCGCCTGCACA
>ERZ1034678.193-NODE-193-length-34747-cov-9.917935_pt1 | contig 34747 bp, 33 predicted proteins | sample MGYA00520640_ERZ1034678 | MGnify/ENA primary metagenome ERZ1034678 (study PRJEB33766, sample SAMN09781767) | gut metagenome | biome: gut microbiome | host: Homo sapiens | place: Madagascar | study: EMG produced TPA metagenomics assembly of the PRJNA485056 data set...
AAAAAAACAGAACCCAATCATCTCGATTGAGTTCTGCATACCTTGAAAACATACTTATACTATTATCTGTCACCTAAAGAATCACATAATACTTACTTAACTAAAAAACCTTGTAAACTTTATGACATCCATCGTATGAGTCAAGTCCTTATTAGAGCACTTTTAATGTAATGCAAAGATAATCAACATTAACAAAAAAGGCTTGTAATATGAAAGAAACAATTCTTTGTGATTTGTAAAATCTTAAAAAAATACCTTTTTATCTATGCCATCACATCAAAAAATGATAGTCAAAAGCCCAAAATAACGGTTTGTTATAACTGATAATCAGAATTTTGCATTTTTGAAACATCTTTTTTGAATTATGACAAAGCTTTTCGGATAATTTGCGTAACTTTGCAAAAGATTAGCAAAAGATTATCAAATAATCTCTGCAAGATAAGTTATAAACCAAACCTACCAATATGATGTCACCCAACTTGTTTTACCAAGATTTTTTGCTGTGCATAGGAGTGGCAAGTCTGATTTTCGGACTGTTTCTTCTTTTCTTTAAGGCACCAGCCAACAATATTTACCAACCTTACCGACGTTCAAAGAGTCTTTTGGCGGCAGGCTATCTTGTCATGAGCCTCAACATTATGTTTTGGGGCATCACTTTCGATGATAGGTTTACCAAGCCCGATGTGTTGGATATTTACAACGAGATCATCGCCATTTATCTGCTCTACATTATATTCAACTATGCGCTCTGCAATCTTCTGGACCATCACTATCTTACCCGTCGCCGGCTGTTGACGGACGCCTTCAGATGGGTGGGAGTCATAGCGATAAGCGCCTTGTCAATGTTGCCACTGTTCGAGAAGATAAGATGGGGAATTGCAGCATTCATCTCGTTCCTGCTTATCGAATACATCGTAAGTTTCCTTTATAAGTTCCGCAAACTTTACCTGCACAACGACAAGGTGATGGCTAACTATTTCGCTGACGATAAACGCAGATTTGTGGCATGGACCAACCGACTCATCTTACTTATGGTGGTATATGGCCTGCTGGCATTTATTTCTATTTTCCAGGGAATATGGTTCAACTTCTTTTTCCAATGCTATGCTTTGGTCTTCAATTTCTTCGTTGTCATCAGTTTTCTGAATCACTGTCAGCCCTATGGCGACATAGAAAAAGCCTATATGGAATGGGAAGAACAGGAGAAGTCTGTCTGTCAGCCGGAAATAACCCACAGCAAAGTGGTGTATCACCTGTTGGAGAGCAAACTGAAAGTCTGGGTTGCGCGGGAGAAATATACCGAGCCCAACCTTACCCTCGATTCTCTTTCCACCTATGTGGGAACCAACCACACCTATCTCTCACGCTTTCTCAAGGAGACTCATGGCGTGAACTTCAGCGAGTGGGTTTCGGGCTTGCGTGTGTCGAAGGCCAAGGAGCTGATGCGGAAGAATCCCAAGGACAAACTCGAAAACGTGGCTTATCTCTCGGGATTCTCTTCTCTCTCTTATTTTTCTAAAGTTTTCTCTCATTTGGAGGGTGTCTCGCCTGCCCGTTGGCGCGACAGCATGTCCTTATAGTCGGACGGTGTGTCATTGAAGAACAGGGCAAACTGTCTGTTGAAAGTAGAGCGCGACGAGAAGCCCGCCATCTGTGATACGTCATTGACACTCAGGTCGAGGTCGGTTCTTTCGAGCAGTTGTGAGGCATAGCGCAGTCGATAACGCGTGATAAACTGGCTAATGGTGAGTCCGCCTCCATAACGTTTGATGGCATTGGCCAGATAGGTGCGGTTGGTACCTAAGCTCGCAGCAAGGTCTTCGGGCTTAAAGTCGGGACTGGCATAAGGCTTATCTTCATCCATCAACTGACAGATACGTACAAAGAGACTTTCCTCCTTGCTGAGTTTGGCCTGCGGTTTGTTTTCCAGTTCCGATAGGAGCGTACGTTCCTGAAGGTGGAGTCGCCTCACAATCGCAGACAAACGTCTGAGCTTATGGCGAAGATCACGTATGTGAAACAAGAGCACCACAATGCACAGCAAAAGGCTAATGCTGACGAAGTGATTACTGATGAAATTCATGTTGATATATATTCTATTTGTAGTATCTGGTTTGTGGAGTCATCAATGCGGAAGTCATCAGCGGTTCTTCTGCCTATCAACCATACGATGCGCTGACTGGCATCCTCTACCACCAACTGTTCTTCCTTCTCGAAGGCATTGCACTTGATGTCTGTTAAGAAGTCGCTTACCAGTTTGCTTCCTTTCATACCGAAAGGGCGGAAACGGTCGCCAGGGATGGTCCTTCTTAAGGTGAGAGGAAACTCTACTTTGCCGGCATCAAGGGTTGCCACCATCGGTTTCCTGCTCGGACAGAAGTCAGGAGTTCTGGCATGGCTTTCCACCTTGATATATTGTCCTTCTGCACAACTGTATTTACCCGTTTCCGGGATCTTGAGAGCACAAGACTGCTTGCCCTTCTCCAAGGCTTTGATGAGAATATCATTACGATCGATAACCACCTGATGTGTAGACGATTGCCATCTTTTGCCTACAGCATCTATACTGTTAAGGATTTCCAGGATAGAGGTTCCCTGGAAGTGATAGGGAGAGAGCAGGGCGTGGAGCACAAACTCAGGACTTGCCTTCGACAGCAATTCCTCTTTGCTAATGGCTGTGATACCCTTGCTGTCGGTCTGGGTAAGACGGCTGTCCGACAAGGTTGCAATGAGCATCTTGTTGGCTTCGGCCAGATGGGTTGCCGTAGTGGCAATGCTGTCGGAAACCGAAGGATTGATGGTGCGAAGCAGGGGCAGAACCTGCAGTCTGATCTTGTTGCGCACCACATCGGGGACCAGGTTGGTACTGTCTGTCACATAGTCCTGTTTCTGTAGAGACAGATACTCCAGAATATCCTCACGGCTCACATCGAGCAGCGGACGCAGTACGTGTCCGTTTCGAGGAGCGATGCCTGTCAGTCCGTTGATGCCCGTGCCCCTTATCAGGTTGATGAGGAGTGTCTCCACGCTGTCGTCGCGATGATGAGCCACACAGACACCCTGCGCCTCCAAGTCCTGGATGAGCTGCTCGAAATAGCGATAACGCAGTTCGCGAGCCGCCATCTCGATGCTTACCTTATGGAGCGAGGCATACTGTTCTGTATCGAAGTGTATGCGATGAAGGGGCACGCCAAGACGTTCGCAGAGTGAGACACAGAACTGCTCATCGCGTACCGACTCGCTGCCACGAAGGTGGAAGTTGCAATGACAGGCCTCTGTCTTATAGCCCAGATTGAGAAGCGCCAACAACAGCGATACGCTGTCGGCACCTCCCGACAAGGCTATAAGGCATGGTTTGTCCTTGTCCAGCAACTGATGCCGGGCAATAAACTGCTCTACATTATGTTCGAAACGAGATATATTCATTTACTAATAACTTTCGCTGGGTTCAGAAGTTAGAGAAGCTGTGTTTTCAAGAATTCCTCAGCACGCTCAAGGTCCTGTGGTGTATCAATGCCAACGGTCTCAACATCAGTGGTTCCCACCTTTATCTTGAAGCCATTCTGCAACCACCGCAACTGTTCCAGACTTTCGGCTATCTCAAGCGAGCTTTGTGGCAGTTGGGTAACCTGACGCAGTACGTCCTTGCGATAGGCATAAATGCCAAGATGCTTCAGGAAAGGGTAGTGAGTGAGCCAGGAAGACTTTTCTTTTCCTCGTACATAAGGGATGACACTGCGCGAGAAATACATGGCGAAGCCCATATTGTCGACTACGATTTTCGGACTGTTGGGATTCTGTACAGCCTCCATACTCTCGAAAGGTTTTCCGAGTGTGGCTATCTGTGTGGTAGGATCGTCAAAACAATGGCAGATGGTGTCGAGCTGGCTCTTTGCCACAAAGGGCTCATCGCCCTGAACGTTTACCACCACGTCCCATTCGCCTCCTATCTTTTCGATAGCTTCCTCTATACGGTCGGTACCGCTCTTGTGGTCGGTGCGTGTCATCACTACCTGACCGCCAAACGCTTTCACAACATCATAGATGCGCTCGTCGTCAGTGGCGACATAAGCAGCCTCGAGCACGGCAGCCACCTTCTCGTAAACATGCTGAATGACAGGTTTGCCACCCAGCAGGGCCAATGGTTTGCCCGGGAAACGCGTAGAAGCGTAGCGGGCTGGAATGATTCCTATAAACTTCATAATCGTATATCTTTATGTTTTTAAATTCTTCAACTGTCTTTGGGTTCAGAACATTTCTCCTTCCTGTCTGTCTACCTTTCTGATTTCCTTCAGGAAGATCTCGCCATATTTCTTACGTTTGTACTCGCCGATACCATGGATCATTCCAAATTGCTCCATGGTGCGCGGCTTGACGGAAGCAAGTTCGTGCAGCGACTGGTCGGAGAGCACGATGTAAGGAGGATAGCCCTGTTCGTCGGCAAGCCGTTTGCGAAGTTGCCGCAATCTTTCAAAGAGCGACCCTTCTGCAGCCTTCGGCTTCTTCGACGACACCTTTCGTGCATGGACCACGGGTATCTCGTCAGTCTTTTTCTGCAGTAGTACCAACTGCACGGGCATCTCACCCTTCAGTACACGCCATCCCTGAGAAGTAACCTTCATCGCTCCATGCTCGTTGTAAGCCACCTCGAAGAATCCCATCTGCAACATTTGCAACAGATAGTCCTGCCAGTCGCGTGCGAGATGGTCTCTTCCTGCACCGAAGGTCTTCAGGGCATCATAGTGGTTCTTCACGACAGTAGGCGAGTGTGTTCCACGCAAGATATCTATGCAGGTACTGATATGTATCTTCTCGCCGGCACGCACCACAGCACTGAGGGCTTTCTGCACCAGCACTGTTCCGTCGAAGGTCTGTGGCGGATGGGCACACACATCGCAATGTCCGCAGTCGTGGGTGGCTTCCTCGCCGAAGTAGTTGAGCAGGATTCTTCGTCTGCATACCCTCGACTCGGCATATTCCTGCATACGCTTCAGTTTCTCCATGTTCACCTCTTTCTGTCCGCTTTCCTCCGCAAAGGAACGCAGTTGGATGACGTCTGCCATCGAGTAGAACAATACCGTGTCGGCAGGAGCCCCATCCCGTCCGGCTCGGCCTATCTCCTGATAGAAACTCTCAATGCTCTTGGGGAGGTTGTAGTGGATGACCCATCTCACATTTCCCTTGTCTATACCCATGCCGAAGGCTATGGTGGCGCATACCACCTGCACCTGGTCCATCTTGAATCGTTCCTGCACCGAAGCCCTTTCCTCAGTGCTCAGACCTGCATGATAAGCCGCGGCATTGATACCTTTCTTCTTTAGCTCCATCGCCACCATCTCAGTATTCTTGCGCGAAAGACAATAGATGATGCCTGCATCACCGGGACGGGCGTTGATAAATCTATAGATATAATGCAGTTTCTCCTGTTTGGTTCCGCCGCGTCTCACCGAAAGACTCAGGTTGGGACGGTCGAAACTGCTGACGAATGTCTTGCCATTCAGGTGCAGTTGCTTCACGATGTCCTGTCGTGTTATCTTGTCGGCAGTGGCTGTAAGGGCAATGATGGGCACATGGGCGAAATGCTCTCTGATGGTTCCCAACTGCGAGTACTCGGGTCTGAAATCGTGTCCCCACTGGCTGATGCAGTGGGCCTCATCGATGGCAAATAGCGAGATCTTGATGTTGCTGAACAGGAAAGGTATCTCGCTGATCAGTTTTTCTGGCGAGACATAAATCAGTTTCAGGTCACCCGACAAACATCTGCGGCGTATGATCATCTCGTCGGTGGAGTCGTTGTTGCTGTTCAGCTCGGTGGCAGCGATACCGTTGGCCTTGAGCGTTTCCACCTGGTCGTGCATCAAACTGATAAGCGGCGAGACAACGACAGCCGTTCCTGGCAAGGCAAGGGCAGGAATCTGATAGCAGATACTCTTGCCTCCACCTGTCGGCATCAGCACAAGACAGTCGTTGCCCTGCATCACCTCACGGATGATTGCTTCCTGGTTGGGTCGGAAGAAATCATATCCGTAGTAGTTTCTCAATAGGTCGCTTATTTGCATTTTTATGATAATTTCTGGCAAAGGTAATGATTTTTTTATAAAAAATAAGCAAGATATTTGATAAAATGGGATAAATTCATTATTTTTGCAAGCCTAAATGTAAAACTTTCGTACGTACGTTGCAAAACAACGGGTCACTAAGGGTGAAATCCATGGTTTTTATCGTACAGACTAATGATGAATAAACATACAAAACAAATATGGCAAAATATAATATCAGAGAATACAAAGAGTCGGGGGCAAGCTATCAGGAAAGCATCAATCCCGATATACTGGATGAATTGCACACCAAGATACTGAACATTCTGCTCATCCAGAGGAAGTTTATGGACAAGGACTATTCGGCCAAGAAACTGGCACAGGACCTGAACACCAACAGCCGATATGTGTCGGCTGTATGCAATGTGAAGTTCCACATGAACTATGCAACACTCATCAACAAGTACCGAATCGACGAGGCCATGTCGATACTCATCGACCGCCGCTACCTGAAACTCAACATGGAGGATGTTGCTTCCATGGTGGGCTTTGCCAACCGTCAGAGTTTCTATTCAGCTTTCTATAAACAGAATGGCACCACTCCACGCGACTTCCGCATGGAATACCTTCATCTACACCCAGAACTGAAGAAAGAGAAGAAGAAAAAATAAGAACATCAACATCACATCATGCACGACAATCAGTTTAAGTATAGTGACGAGCGCTTTGCCGACCTGCAAATGCTGCGCTATCGCCTGAATGGTTTCGAGAGCCTTTCGCTCTCTCAGAAACTGTACATCTTCTGTCTGGCCAAAGCCACTCTGATGGGACGCGACATCACCTTCGACCAGCAGGGTAAGTACAACCTGCGCATACGCAAAACCCTCGAGGCCTTATACCTATATTATAAGGTTCGCGAGGAGGCTGAGAGTGACGAGTTTCAGAAAATCGTTGTCTATCTCAAAAGAGTATGGTTCTCAAGCGGCATCTATCACCACTATGGTTGCGAGAAGATGAAGCCCGACTTCAGCGAGGAGTACTTCTATCAACTCATCGACGGCATGGACGAAAAACTGCTGCCACTGAAGAGAGGAGAGACTAAGGAAGACCTGCTCGACGAGCTCGTACCGGTGATCTTTGACGACTCGGTATTGCCCAAACGTGTCAACCAGACTGACGGCGAAGACTTGGTGAAGACATCGGCTTGCAACTTCTATGAGAATGTGACGCAGGCTGAGGTGGAGCGATTCTATGCCAAAATGAAGGAAAAGGGCAACGAAGAGGCTCCCTCGTACGGACTGAACTCCAAGCTCACCAAGCGCAATGGAGAGATGATAGAGCTGGTGTGGGCTGAGAACGGCATGTATGGTGAGGCCATCCGCGAAATATCTTCATGGCTCCGCAAGGCTCAGAAGTATGCCGAGAACGAACAGCAACGTCATGTCATCGACTTGCTGCTGAAATACTACCATACGGGCGACTTGGCTGTTTTCGATCGCTACAGCATAGCCTGGGTAGAACAGCAGGAGGGTATGGTCGACTTCGTCAACGGCTTCATTGAGGTGTATGGCGACCCACTGGCACTGAAGGGTACCTGGGAGGGAATCGTTGAATACAAAGACCTCGAGGCCACAAAGCGAACCCAGACCATCAGCAGCTATGCCCAGTGGTTTGAAGACCATTCGCCTGTTGACCCACGCTTCCGCAAGCCTGTGGTAAAGGGCGTCACTGCCAACGTCATCTGTGCAGCCATGCTCGGAGGTGATGAATATCCCGCCTCGGCAATAGGCATCAACCTGCCCAATGCCAACTGGATAAGACAGACCTATGGATCAAAGAGTGTCACGATAGGAAATCTGACCGAGGCATACAATAAGGCTGCTCATGGCAACGGATTCGACGAGGAGTTTGTCATCGACAAGGATACTCTCGCCATGATAGAGAAGTATTCCGACCTGACGGACGACTTGCATACCGACCTGCATGAATGCTTGGGACACGGCAGCGGTCAACTGCTGCCAGGAACCGACCCTGATGCCCTCAAGGCTTACGGCAATACCATCGAGGAAGCACGTGCCGACCTTTTCGGCTTGTATTATATGGCCGATGAGAAGCTGGTGGAACTGGGACTCCTTCCCGACGCAGAAGCCTACAAGGCACAGTATTATACATATCTGATGAACGGTCTGCTCACTCAAACCATCCGCATCAAGGAAGGCGACAAGATAGAGGAGGCTCACATGCGCAACCGTGCACTCATCGCCTGGTGGACTCTTCATCATTCACAAGGAGCTGTATCGCTCGTTCAGCGTGAGGGAAAGACCTATGTGCAGATCACTGATTATGCCGCACTGAGGAATGCTTTCGGAACACTGCTTGCCGAAATTCAGCGCATCAAGAGCGAGGGTGACTTCGAGGCTGCTCGCAGTCTCGTGGAAGAGTATGCTGTCAACATCGACCCAAAGCTGCATCACGAAATCAGACAGCGATACGAGTTGCTTAACCTGGTGCCCTATAAGGGATTCATCAATCCGAAGATGACAATCCTTCATGACGACCAAGGCAATCCTGTAGATGTGCTTTTAGACTACACTGAGAGCTACACAGAGCAGATGCTGCGATACTCTGAAGAGTATGGAACATTATAATAAAACAATAACAACATTCATAAACTTTTTAGTTGTGACAGAATCTAAAGTAATCAATCAGCATCACGACAACGAGGAAGAGCAGTTTCCCATCGTCGACGAACAGGGAAACATCCTCGGTGCCATCAGTCGCGGACATGCTCATGATGGATGCAAAATACTGCACCCTGTGGTGCATCTGCATGTATTCAACAGCAGGGGAGAACTCTACCTGCAGCATCGTCCTGTCTGGAAGGACATCCAGCCCGACAAATGGGACACGGCATGTGGAGGACATGTCGACCTGGGCGAGAGCGTAGAAATAGCGCTTCGCAGAGAGGTGAGAGAGGAGTTGGGAATGACCGACTATGAGCCCGTCAGCATGGGACATTATGTATTCGAAAGCCTGAAGGAGAAAGAACTGGTTTACGTTCATCGCTGCGTCTACGACGGACCGGTTTGTCCTGACAAGGATGAGTTGGCAGGCGGACGCTTCTGGAGCAAAGAGGAGATCAGCGAGAATATCGGAAAGAATATCTTTACTCCCAACTTTGAGAATGAATACAAACGCTTCTTCTTGAATCAGAAAGAGCATTAAGATGATGTTGAGTCCATAAGCCTGCCACTTTCTCCATCTAAGTGTGATGTTTCCTACCTGTAAGTATGATGTTTATGGGAGCGAAAGATAATTTTCCCGCTTTCGCTCGCACGATTCTCTGAGCGAAAGATATAGATCTATAATAATCAGAATAAGATACCTTTCAACGCATTCTGAGCGATGGCGTCATAGCTTTCATCCATGTCGGCAAAGCGCATCACACAGTTGGCTGCTGCATGTTTTACACCCATGTTGTCACCTTGCAGCGCAATGGCTGCCTGGTCAAGAAACTCGTTGATGCCCCGTTCGTTGGCCTCTCGTTTGGCAGCAAACAGGCGCGCAAGAATATGGTAACCGGCAATCTCGTAGAGGGGCTTGTCTGAGGCTATCCACTGATAGGCTATTACAGGCGCATAGTCGACATACTGCAACAGATTGAACGCCAGCATTTCCGCCATTTCCTGCCCAGCAACCTGTTCCATCCATAAATCAGCAATTTCTGGGAGCATCTGTTCTGCAGGCATGATAAGTGTAGCCAATATCTTGCATTCACGGATGTTTTCCTTCCACAACTCTATAGCCAGATCATAATCCTTGCCATATTCCGTCGCCATCTTCTTGAGTTCTACAAAGGGAACACCCCAGTTGATCTTATATTCTATGCCTTTATCGCGCATCGACTGTGAGGTGGGGCCACTCATAAGCAACCTGAAAGATCGCTTTATCTCCATCAGTTTCTGATGTGTCTGTTCGTTCATAACTATCTGATTAACAAATAATTTCTTGTTTTTATTAAATAGAGAAATTTAGCAAGCTTGAAAGAGTAGGGGGCTTTCTCCTACTATAGGGAAACTGCAATTACAGCTTCATCACCTGGCAGAACATACCTTCGAATTCTTTCTCCAAGCCTGTGGGTTGTTCACGGAAAATACCAAAGAGGGCACTTCCGCTTCCGCTCATGGCAGCATACACAGCGCCAGCATCATACAAGCTCTGTTTGATGGCAGCCAACTCAGGATGCATAGCAAAGATAGGAGCCTCAAAGTCGTTTACCAGCTCATCTTTCCACGTCTCGATAGGTTGTCTGACAATATCTCTGCAGCACTTTGCCGGAGTCTTTGGTACAATGGCTGCATACGCGTCACGCGTACTTACTGCTACTGAGGGCTTTACCACAGCCAGATAGTAACCGCCAAGACCAGCGCCAGGCACATCGACAGGCATCAGTACATCACCAATTCCTTCGGCATAAGAAGGGTCAGCGGTGATGAAAAAAGCACAGTCTGCACCTAATTTGGCTGCATAACGTTCCATCTCAGGTATACCAATATTCAGTCGGAAACGCTCATCCAAAAGGCGAATCATATAGGCTGCATCGGAAGAACCGCCTCCCAAACCAGCCTGTGTGGGAATGCGCTTCACGAGATGTGCATGAACACGAGGCAACTGGAAGTCGGCAGCCAAGAGCTGATAAGCTTTTATCACAAGATTGTCTTCTTCATTACAGTCGACATCATTTCCTGTGATTTTAAGGTCACAGGGTGACTCACTTGGAAATTTCTCATCCATGTACTTGATTTCAAGTGCATCGGTAAGAGGTATGGGATAAAAGACGGTTTCAAGATTATGATAACCATCCGGACGCTTACTTACGATATTAAGTCCAAGATTTATCTTGGCGCAAGGAAATGTAATCATATACTTATTTCTGTTTAGGGTTTATGCTGTAAAATTGCAGAGAACATCAAGCTTGCTTGAATATCTGCCGAGCGCAGCTTATCTTTTGCAAAGATACGATAATTCATACATAAAGCAAAATTAATTTTATTTTTTTTCGCTTACAAAAATAAAAAAAGCTTATAACAAAACTAAACTATTCGAAATGAATCAGGCAAGTAAGTTTATTCCTTGCTGTTTTTTCTATTTTCTTATGTGTTCTCGTATAATAAATATATATCTTTTATTCCTAATTTCTTAGTTCTCTTTTTAGAGATTAATGGACATTATGACTACAAAATTTAACTTACGTTTAACTATGTTTAACGTGAAATGTAAACTGAGAAATTACAAAAAGGGGCACAATTAAGTCCTAAGTAGTATTTTTATCTTTATACGGACTTAACCACAAAATATAAAGGTCGGTTACGAGTGAACCGATTGACAATATGTTGGCAAGTAGTAGGACAACCGCACAGAAAACGGATTGAATGCCCTTTGTGGAGCGATGCAGAAACGTTGGCAAGCCAAAAGGCTTCCATTTTTTAACACTAATAAATTACTGCAGTAATGCTCAAGGAGAAATAAGAGATACAGAAAGACAATGTTGCTTTGATAATCACCCCCTGGCGCCTGCGCCCCCTCAAAGGGGGCTGGCGCTGTAGGACAAAACCTGCTGTACATGGCAATAAGTGGCAACTGTCTCCGACGGGTCCTAACGCCGGACGGGCGGTGTTTTTCATGGGCGGCTACCGCCGCACGCGAAGTGAGTGACGGCATCGTTTTGAAGTTTCGGCGCCGCGGACGAAGTTAAGGCGAAGTATCTATCAGAGAGGGCAACGCCCTCTCCCGCTCAAGCGTTCGCGGACCCCTCTCCACGTCATCACAAAAGGATATTACGTACGCACACACGAAACGCGCGCGCGCACGCATATAAACAAATATGGCCTACCATAAAGGTAAGCCATAAATGTTAGAGTGTAAGAAATTGAATTATACCAGCAATAAAAATAAATAGCATTAAAAGGGTAAATAAACCCAATAATACACAAAAACAGAGTTTTATAAATTTGTTCATATAAGAACAACGCGAAAACATTTACTTTATTGCCTTAGTAGCAGATAAGACACCACCAACAAGGTTACGGATATTATCACCAAACCATTTAGTAACAAACTTAGTGTTATCAGTAACCTTACCATTTTCGTCATAGCCACGTTCGTTAATAGCTGATTCAGTAGCCATTTTATGGCCACGCGCTTGTTCATAAACCAATTTGGCAGAATTAACCGCAGCATCACGAGTAGCAGCAGCAATTTGAGAAGCAAAAGGTACTTTAGCCTTTTCGAGTTTAGTCTGAACCTCGGTAAATAATGCCTGGGCACGTGAAGCAGCGGCAGAAGCATAAGAAGCAGCGGCCGAAGCATTATTAGCCTTAATACGAGAAGCAATTTCGGCCATTTCTTTAGCAAATCTTTCGCCCTGATGTTCAGTGATAAATACCATTTGCTTACGCTGTTCCTCATTAATTTGCTTAACAATGTTAGCAATATCGTTTTGTATCTTCTGATTTTCTTCCTGCAAAGCCTTAATACGTGTTTCAATTTCCGCTTGCTTAGTCGCTTCCTGAGCCTGCTTAATAGTATCCAGTTCAGTTTCATTGCCAATACGATTTTCACGCTTGCGCTTTTCGTATTCCTCATCAGAGATAACTTTGTCATTATGCAACTTATCAAGTTTATCGTTAAAAGCCAACTCATCGAGGTCGTTTTGTATGCGCTTACCGCGTGTATCTTCCTTAACGCGCTCAATATCAGCAGTATTAGAGAGCAGCGCATTAAACATCTGGGCACGCTGTGTAGAAGCATTTGTAAGCGCTGCCACATCAATAGTAGGAGCAGAACCAGCAGAAGGCGCTGCCACTGGGTTGACAGAAGCAGCAGCAGTAGAACCATCAGAAGTAGCAGGATTAATGCCGGCTTGTATTTTACCTTCTTGCTGTAGTGAAGCAGTATCACGCGTTAACTCACGTTGTCGCTGATAATCAAGCAAAGCATTTTCTTTTGCAAATTCATTTTGCTGTTGATTAAGCGCCATTTGCATTTGAAATTGTTGATTAGCTAACTTTTTTGCTTGAGTAGTTTCGGAAGTATCTCCACCAAAAAGAGAAGAAACGCCATCTTTTATAGCACCAATACCAGTTATAGCACTACCAATAGAAGCAATAGGACTAACTAAAGAACCAATACCACCAAGTAAACCACTAAAAAATCCCATAATTATACGATTTTATGTAAATTTATACACTAAAATGGCAAGAGCTGTGTCGAAATCGACACAGCTCGAACCAAAAATTTAAATATTTATTCAGGGTTAACCTCCGTAGAAGTATTGTCTGAATCCTCATCAAATGTATCATAAGACAAAGAAAGAGGTTTAAGAACGTCTTGAACTTTCATCGTAAAAAGAGACTGTACAATAAAGTTATCAGGACGAGAAGGACGAGAATCTACGTCAGTAAATTCTGCACTTGAATTTGAGTCAGAACCATGATATACATCATCATTATAAAATATACGGTCAAAATCACCTAACCAAGGATAGCGAGTTGGATAACGCCACTGTTCAGAAGCCTTAGGAATAGAAGGCACAAAATTACGAATCAAAGTATAACTATTATTCTCAAGAGAATTAAAAAGAATATCACCCGACTGCAAAATACGGTCAAGATAATACGGACACATAGAATCAATGAGACTACGTCGTGACATATCACCATTAACAATATTTTTCTTGAACTTATAACCTGAGAAGCGAGGAACAAAGCCAAAACCAGAAGAATAATCAATTTTATCAGGAGAAGAAGGCAAAAGATTAGCATAGCCTAAATCACCAGCAACAAAACCAAATGGAGTAACTTCCATGCCAAGAGCATCAAAATCAGCAGAAGGAAGTGTAAAACGGTCAAGACCATACAAAGATGTATCATTTCCCTGAAAATAACCTGATTTAGGCACAATCGCAGAAATACAAAGCAAATAGCCGTGTTTATCTGAATGGAAACGGCAACCAGTATCACCAAATCCAATACCCTTACCAGCATAAGAGCCAAGACGTTCACCCTGCTGAGAAGAAGTATCAGCTGTATCAGCAGTAGAAAATACATCATTAATCTGCAAAGGCAAAATATCTGTCTTAACCTGATAGACATCCTCATACAAACTATTAGCAACCTGAGCATTAAAATGATTACGCACCCAAGTAGACATTTTTTGGCCTATAACAGAATCTTTATTAACAAAACGTGTAAGCCGTTTAACAACATCAAGGGCAATAAGATTAATAGAAGATACCTGGACATTGGGCTGTTCAGAAGTAGAAAGGGGAGGCGTCTGAGAAGAAGTACCACCATAATTAACATAAGGAAAAGCACCTAAAGAAACAGTATCAAGAGAAGGACGATGAACACTAACAAAATCATCATTACTAACATAGTAACAATCAGATACAGACTTCAAAACAACATTATAAAAATCACCGTTGCTACAAACATCAGGAAGATAATTGTCAGAAACTCCCTTAATAAATTTAAAAACAGAAGTGTCAGTCCAAGCAACAGAACGCTTAGGAGCATAAGTATCGTACCAAGCCTTATAATACGCGAAAATAGGCAAAGCATTGACTTTTGTCCAATCCTCAGAAGCAAGTGAATAACCAAGACCAATCAAAACAGAGCGAAGGTGCTTTGCGCGTGTAGAATAACGAAAAGCAGCAAGATAAACAGAACTACCTGAAGCAAATTGAAAAAGATAATCCGCATTATTAGGCGAAACAGCTAAAGAAGAAGACTGTTTATAATCAAAAGCAACAGTCATTTTAGATGAATGCTGCTCAAGTTCTTTAGACCACAAAGAAGTTAATTGTTGGTTAGCAGTAGTAAGGTCAGCACCGGTACAAAGGTCAAACTTAGCAGGTACTGAAGATGTCTTTGAAACATAAAAAGTGCAATAAGAGCCAAAAACACCAAGAAGAAGACACTTAGCAAGATAAGCATTGTAACAAAAAGGAAGTTGGGTAGGTACAACAGAACCATTGTAAGGCATGTTAGAAAGCATAGCCTCATAATAGCCGCAAAGGTCAGACCAAGGCACAAAAACAAACTTGTTTACAAGAGAGACTCGAGCAAACGAAGGTACAGGCATAGGAGCAAGACGCACCAACTGCTTAGCAGACACGGAAATATTACTATCAGGGAGTAGGAACTGGCAGAAAAGCGGCTGACAGAAACCAAAGTCCATGGTAGTGTTGTTATCGAAATCAGTATTACGCAAATACTTTTTGGTACTCTTACCAAGAGAGATACCACCAATTTTAAATCCACTCATAATTAATCGGGGTTAATTTCAGTTTGAGAATCAGGTAAGGAATCAACAATTTTAGAGATTTGCTCCTCAGAAGGTGAATCACCATCAAGGATGGAAGCGTTTTCTGTCTTGAGAGGAACACCAGCACGGAGAAGATTTTCCAAAGAGTAATCATCAGGTCGAGGAATCTTTGAACACACATCAGCATTATCTACTGAGACGAAAGACACGCGCTGAACACCTCCGGAATCAGCTAAAAGACGTTGAACAACATCTTGAACGTGCAATGTACGACAAGAACGGCCGTACGAACGCGGGATTTTTGAAAATCTAAAAGACATAACAATAAATATTAAATTTAACATAAACGTTTATCAAAATGAGACTTAAACATACGTTTAGTAAGTTCTTCGCGTTCTTTATCTTTCTGTTTCTTATCATGATTTAATGCACGTTCTCGCCAAGAGATAGCCTCATAATAAGAAAGGAAGAAATGAGATAGAGAGAACAAACTAAAAATTGTATGATAAACATCAATATCAGACTCAAGAGCAGAACCAAAGAAAATAGGTTTATGCGACTTGAGAAACTTAGTATCTTTATTATTAAACCAAAGGTCAAAAGCAAAATCAACATCGTCAACGATAGAAAGATTTCCATCAAATAAAACAGAATCAACCAAACAAGACAAATCCATATAACGATATACTAACTTATACAAAGCAGTCCTAACCAAAGAAAGTTTATCAAAAGTATTACCATCGCGATGAGATTGCAAAAACTCATCATACTTGTTAATCTCTTTACGCAATCGATTATCAAAAGTACAACGAAGATACTTACGACCAAAATCAGTTAGATACCTATCATACAAAGGTTTACCCGAAGTTGGAGAAAGACGAGTTGACTTAACTGACTTATACATCAATTTATTAACAACATAAGAAGACAAAGGAACAACTTTACCCGATAAAGGCTCAAACACACCATTATTAAGAGCGTTAATAACAGAATCTTTATCAAACAAATTAAGATGCTCTAACTGAGAAAGACCAATACCTTTAGATTGCCAATGCTTTGGTAAACAACGTTTAATAAGTTCTTTACGTTTCTTATAAGGAACATCAAAAGAATTATTACGTTTATCCAAATAAGCAGCAATAGAAGGTATATTATAAAAAGACAAATCCTTAGTAATATACTTTGAAACATACTTAGCAGAACCAGCACCATTTTTAAGAGTAGGCGAGACACCTAAACCATCATTATCGACATATTGATGGCCATCAAACTTTGGAAACATAAAACCATGTTCAGACCATAATTCACGACACTTTTCAACGAAAGAAGGCCAGTCGACACCATGTTGAAGAAGAAACTGGCCATGGTAGTGAGGGCGTTGAGTATTTTTACCATATTCACTACAAAAGAAATACTTGTACATATAAGGTCCATAAGTCCTTTGCATATACAGATTAAGACGGTCCAAAAACTTTAAAACATCATCGTGACGAAAACAAGGCTGATTAAGTGGAGCAAAAACAGGTAAGTCATCATCATTATAGGTAAAAGTCAAGAAAACACCGATACCACCATTACGATAAAACATATTTATCTCATAAGAAAGACGAGTACACCAATCAGACTGAACAAGTGAGCGACATTCCAAACACTTACCACAAGGTACTTGATATTTCATTGGGGAAACATCATATACCTTGTATGGAGAATTATTTCGAACTACCAGGGGATTTGTACACATAAGACGGAAGACCTAAAATTTTACGAATAGACTCACAAGAATCGTGAACGATATTTTTATTATCATTTAAGTCGTAATAAGTATAAGGACGTTCAGGAAACCAGTCCATCAACTCATTAGCAAAATGTTGCTGCAAACGACCAAGATACATTTCTAACCAATAGGTATCAGGTATATCATTTTTTGTAACTGACATGATAATCGAAATTACGAGTATGGTCGATAACGGTAGTGTCATTAGTAACAATTACAGCACGACCACGTACAACCACGTCACGACTGGTAGAGCAAGAAGCCAAGGTTGAAACACCGAGGAAACCAGCAACAGCGGAGAGAATATACACCAAAATCTTAAAAATCAATTTAATCAATTCTTTATTCATAAGGCATAAACAATTAAGAAAGTTTAGTCAAAATAGAATCAGTGAAAAGCAACTCTTTACGAATTGACTTCGCAGACAAACCAACACGTTTAGAAGAAAGTTCGTCCATGCGAAGGTCTAAGACACGATAACCCAAAACTTTACGAAGAATAGCCAACTCTTTTTCGTTAAAATCAAAACTAAAAGTTTTCATAATCAAATAAATATTACAAGTTAAAAGCGGCACCTAAAGACAAGTGCTTGACTTCGAGCACAAAAATAACACTATTCTAACATAATGGACATTATGATAAATAGTTGATATAGGAACTCTCCTTTCATATATGAAGTTTGTGCCACTTGTGCCAAAGTGCCATGTGGCATTTCAGTACCAAAAGTAACATAAATACTGTTTTTTTTCTATATTTTCTATATTTGTGCCACTTGGCGCATTGGCGTAAGTGGCGCAAAGTGGCACAAAATATCTATTCTGCTATAACTGAAATTTTTCCATCTTTCAAGCGGTCTGCATTGCAAGTCAACTTTAGACTGCCAAATCCTGACCATCTGCCTTGATAGTCTGACGTTCGGTGCTCAAGACAAGTTTATAGACTGGTTTGGTGGTTTCCACTGTTTCTACCAACACACGCTTGCCATTCTTATAACCCACAGCCACGACTTTACCTGGCTGATACTTTGTCTTCCCAACTCAGATTTCCTCTATGATTTCGTCCATGGCTTTGCGATTCTTAGGATTATGCGGACAGTCTTCTGCCATATGGCTGAGAGGAATGATCACCACAGCCTCGTAGCCCTCGCGTGGGAAGAGTTCCTTCATCTTGTTGCTGTCATAGGCACATACCCAGCAGGTACCCAATCCGCGTTCTGTGGCAGCCAGGCAAAGATGCTCGGCAGCTATCGCCACATCAATGTCACCATGAGGTTTGTTGTCGTATTTTCGCACCCAGTTGTCCTCGGTGTTCTTCATACCGACGATATACATAGGAGCCGTCTTGAACCACTCCCTGTCGTAGCATTCCTGCAATTTTTTCATTGCTTGTTCCGAACGTACGATGAGCCATTTCCAGGGCTGGCGGTTGCATGCTGAAGGAGCCAGTCGTACGCACTCCATTATATACTCCAGATCTTCCTTGCTTACAGGTTCTGCCGTAAACTTGCGGGCGGAGAATCGCTCGCCTGCCAATGATTTAAAATCTTGCATAATCTTCTACTTTATTCAGGTTCGTATTGGAAAAATGAAAATAATTGTAAATTTCACATCGCAAATGTACAAAATATCCCTCAAACGCCAAAACATTTGAGGGATATTAACAGAATATCTTCTTAAAACTTCTATTTCTCCTTTCCGAAAAGATTATCTTGAGGAGTTACGGTCGTAGGCGTACCTACTTTGCCACCGATGTGGCTGGAACTTATGTTGACATCCAAGGCATTTTCGAAACTAAGGCCTATCTTTGCCTTCGCTACATCCACATTGTTGAACATGACGTTGAATACAGGCTTGGCCTCAGTACCTTGGAGCACAAGGGCTGCTTGCTTCACATTGTTACACTTCAGTCCGTCGATGAAAATATTTCTGATGGTAGAGAAGTAATGATTGTCCTGCCCTTCACCAGCATAACGGCTGGTGACATAAAAGAGGTCTTCCACCTCGTCGAAACTGCAGTTCTTCACGTACACATTCTCTACAAAACCACCGCGGTCGGGATTGGTCTTGATGAAGATGCCGCGCTTGCAATAGCCCGCATAGTCGCAGTCTTCTACAATCACGTTTCTCACACCTGCCGACATTTCGCTTCCTATCACCACAGCGTGCAGTCCCTTGAAATGGCAGTTGCGGATAATGATGTTCTCAGAAGGCATCTTGGCGTTCCAGCCGTCATTGTCGCGTCCGCTCTTGATCGCCACGTTGTCGTCGCCGTTGTTAAACTCCACGCCTTCTATCAGTACATTGCGCGAGCACTCTGGGTCTATTCCGTCGTTGTTCACAAGTTTAGCATCATAACGCAGATTGCGGCAGATGATGTTCTCGCTCTTCAGCAGATGCACACACCAGAAAGGAGAGTTGGTAATCTTTACTCCCTCAATGGTTACGCCCTGACAGTTGTACAGTTGCAAGAGCTGTGGGCGCAGCCAGTGACCCTTACCGAACTGGCGGTCCTTCAGTGCCACCTCCTCATGATTCATCTTGCGGCTCAAGTCTTTGTCAAGTTTCTGCTTGGGTCGCCACTGGGCAAAAGTCGTCATGGCGTTTCCGTCGATGGTTCCCTCGCCGATAATGGCTACATCATGGCATCCATAACCATAGATGAAGGGCGAATAGTTATAGAGGAAAGTTCCCTCCCAGCTGGTGCTAACCACGGGATAATACTTCTCCTCGGGGGCAAATTTCAGTGTGGCGCCCTTCTGCAGTTCGATACAGACATTGCTGGCCAGCACGATAGGTCCCTTAATATAATAGGTACCCGCGGGAACCACAATTTTTGCTCCCTTCATGGCAGAAGCCTTCCTGATGACCTTGGCAAAGGCAGCCCGGCAGTCAGTCTTTCCATCGTTCTTTGCTCCCAACCGGCTGATAAGCAGAGTCTTTTCTGCTATTTTTGCACCGGAAATGTTAGTAAGGATACTGTCGCGAAGTCGTACCCTCTCCTGCTCTACGGCAGAAGACAGATGACACGTATTTTCGTCCTTGGAATGAGAATGCGAACCGCAGTTCACCTGCCTTGCGTTCGCTGTGAGGCAACAGAATGCAAGACATACTGCTGCCAAGAGATTTGTTTTAGTTTTCATAGGTTAAGTGCTTTGATTAATTGCTATTATCTAAATATATGAGTAGTTCGGGGTGTTATCTGTTGCGATGTTTCATGTACCAGGGGTGTACGAAGAAATTGTAGAGCCCTAAGCTGATGACCAGAAGTCCCAAGCACGCATAAGGCGCACGGCTGCTGTCGGAAGAGAGGAAACCAAACTTCAGGAGGAAGCCCAGACTGATGCCCGTCTCCCATGCCAGGAAGAAAGAACTCTGGCTGGTGCCTCGCTGACAGTGTTTTGACAACTTGAGGTAGAAAAGCAGAAAACGGCTTCCGATGATGCCAGAGGCAAAGCCTATCATGGCTGGCTGCATGTAATCGAGTGCCCGTGCCTGATGGGTGAACTCCATCAGCACAGCCGCTGCCAGCACGATGATACCCGAAAGCACCTCACTCTTCAGTTCGGCATTGGCAAAGGCAAAACGCTCAGCCACTATTGCCATGGCCAATCCTGCCAACAACATAGCATAGTAGGTAACACTGTGAACCTGAGCCAACAGCACGCCAACCACCATCATGATGAGTATCAGATTGACAAAGAGAGGCAAGCCCTGCGGCAGGAAGAAGCGGTCAAGACTGAACAGTGGCATTTTCTCGGATGGGGCCTTGAAGGGAAAACGCACCATCGCTATCAGCACAAAGGATGCAAGTGCCAGCACACCCGAAAATACGGGGATGTAACAATAGCCCCAGAAGCTGTAGACTATGAGCGCTGCTAAAGGTCCCATGGCCAAAGCCAGTCGGCCAAACCATGCTATGATGTGATTGGCTGCCGTGCGCTGAAACGACTCGCAGATATCTATCGCCAGCGTACTGCCCAGTACCATCGCTGCCAGTCCCAAGAAGGCTCCGATGGCAAAACGAACCAAGAGCAACAGTCGGAACTCCATCTCCACTCCCAGCACAAACTCTAAATAATAAGCCATGCCCATACAGAGCACCAAGCCCAGGATGGAGTACTGGCATACATGGTTGCGACGATAGCGCTGAACATAATAAGAGCAGAACCCGCCCAGGGCAAAGAGTCCTGCTCCATATATTCCCATAACCAGTCCTGTCTGCATGCCGTCCAGTCCTCTGCCCAACAGATAGAAAGGCAAGGTGGGCAGCAAGCCATAAGCCGACATCATGAGCAGCAGATTGGCAAGAGCCAGCATCCAGAACTCACGATGCCATAACTTCAGATGTACTGGTGTATTCTGTGTATCCATACTTTATTTTAGTAAGATTCTTCGGCAGAAGGATAGCCTCCTGTCTTCACTGCATCGACATACGATTGTACCCCCTTGGTCATCTCCTCACCCACATGGGCGAAGTGGCGCAAGAACTTTGGCTTGAAACCCTGAGTCATTCCTAAGGCGTCGGCATAAACCAATACCTGTCCGTCGCAACCAGCGCCTGCACCGATACCTATAGTTACAGCCTTTACCTGGCGTGTCACCTCAGCAGCCAACTTGGCTGGCACTTTCTCCAAAACGATGGCAAAACAGCCAGCCTTGTCGAGGGCGATGGCGTCGCTGATCAACTTCTCAGCCTCGGCTTCCTCCTTGGCACGGATGCCATAACCGCCAAACTTGTTGACGCTCTGTGGGGTGAGTCCCAAGTGTCCGTGTACAGGAATACCTGCATCGATGAGCGACTTCACGGTGTCGATGATTTCGATACCACCTTCCAACTTCAGTGCGTCCACACCCGTCTCCTTCATCATTCGGCAGGCATTGCTCAGCGCCTCCTCACGACTTATCTGATAACTGCCAAAGGGCATGTCGCATACCACGAGAGCATGGTTGACGGCACGTGTCACACTGCGGGCATGATAGATCATCTCGTCTACGCTGATGGGCAGTGTATTGGCATTGCCTGCCATGACGTTAGAGGCAGAGTCGCCTATCAATATGCTGTCGATTCCTGCTGAATCGATAATGCCTGCGGTAGTAAAATCGTAAGCGGTAAGCATAGTAACTTTCTCGCCAGCCTGCTTCATTTCAGCAAAGGTCTTGGTGGTGATTTTCTTCTTGTCAGTCGATAAATATCCCATTTTTTTGTCTGTTTTTGAAATCAAGTGCAAAGTTACAGCTATTTAGGCACACTACAAAGAAAAAAGCCTTTTTTTTCACTTTTTGCCCTTCTCGTCTACCACCTTGCACAGGTCTTGATAGCCAAAGTCCTGATAATCATCGATCACATAATCGGAAAATGGAGCGATGGCTTCACGCGAATTGGTGGTGGCAAGTCCAAGGGTGAATGCGCCCGATGCCCTCACGGCACGCAGTCCGTTGAAACTGTCTTCCAGTCCTACGCACTCCTCTGGCTTCGCACCAAAGCAGGCAGCACCCTTGAGGTAACAGTCGGGATCGGGCTTGCTGCGGGCAAAGTCCTCGCTGGTAAGCACACGATCGAAGTAAGACTCCAACTCTGGATGCTGCTCGTACACGCTACGCATCTTTGCCATGTTGCTGCTGGTCACCACGGCACATTTCACGCCATGCTCTCGCAGATCGGCAACAAAGGCTTCGAAGCCCACGATATAGTCGTACTTCATGTGCAGTTCAAACTCATTGAGCCTACGGGTAATACGGGCTTGCTCTGCTTCTACGCCCTGATAGTCTGCCACATGGGCGAAGACGGCATCATCGGAAAAATATTTATCGTAGATTTGCACCAGCGTCTGTCCCTTGATGCGAAGGGCGAAGTCGGGCAACTCTGGATGATATTCCTTACCTATCATTCCCCAGAATACGGAGTACTGGGTCTCTGTATCGAGCACCACTCCATCGAGATCAAATAATGCTGCTTTTATCATGTTTCTTATATAAATTGTTCTTACTTAACTTCTTTAACTTCCCCATTTGCGCAAGTTCTTTTAAATTAAACCATACACCACCAGCTGACGAGGAAGATGGTTGCGACGATAGCGCTGAACATAATAAGAGCAGAACCCGCCCAGGGCAAAGAGTCCTGCTCCATATATTCCCATAACCAGTCCTGTCTGCATGCCGTCCAGTCCTCTGCCCAACAGATAGAAAGGCAAGGTGGGCAGCAAGCCATAAGCCGACATCATGAGCAGCAGATTGGCAAGAGCCAGCATCCAGAACTCACGATGCCATAACTTCAGATGTACTGGTGTATTCTGTGTATCCATACTTTATTTTAGTAAGATTCTTCGGCAGAAGGATAGCCTCCTGTCTTCACTGCATCGACATACGATTGTACCCCCTTGGTCATCTCCTCACCCACATGGGCGAAGTGGCGCAAGAACTTTGGCTTGAAACCCTGAGTCATTCCTAAGGCGTCGGCATAAACCAATACCTGTCCGTCGCAACCAGCGCCTGCACCGATACCTATAGTTACAGCCTTTACCTGGCGTGTCACCTCAGCAGCCAACTTGGCTGGCACTTTCTCCAAAACGATGGCAAAACAGCCAGCCTTGTCGAGGGCGATGGCGTCGCTGATCAACTTCTCAGCCTCGGCTTCCTCCTTGGCACGGATGCCATAACCGCCAAACTTGTTGACGCTCTGTGGGGTGAGTCCCAAGTGTCCGTGTACAGGAATACCTGCATCGATGAGCGACTTCACGGTGTCGATGATTTCGATACCACCTTCCAACTTCAGTGCGTCCACACCCGTCTCCTTCATCATTCGGCAGGCATTGCTCAGCGCCTCCTCACGACTTATCTGATAACTGCCAAAGGGCATGTCGCATACCACGAGAGCATGGTTGACGGCACGTGTCACACTGCGGGCATGATAGATCATCTCGTCTACGCTGATGGGCAGTGTATTGGCATTGCCTGCCATGACGTTAGAGGCAGAGTCGCCTATCAATATGCTGTCGATTCCTGCTGAATCGATAATGCCTGCGGTAGTAAAATCGTAAGCGGTAAGCATAGTAACTTTCTCGCCAGCCTGCTTCATTTCAGCAAAGGTCTTGGTGGTGATTTTCTTCTTGTCAGTCGATAAATATCCCATTTTTTTGTCTGTTTTTGAAATCAAGTGCAAAGTTACAGCTATTTAGGCACACTACAAAGAAAAAAGCCTTTTTTTTCACTTTTTGCCCTTCTCGTCTACCACCTTGCACAGGTCTTGATAGCCAAAGTCCTGATAATCATCGATCACATAATCGGAAAATGGAGCGATGGCTTCACGCGAATTGGTGGTGGCAAGTCCAAGGGTGAATGCGCCCGATGCCCTCACGGCACGCAGTCCGTTGAAACTGTCTTCCAGTCCTACGCACTCCTCTGGCTTCGCACCAAAGCAGGCAGCACCCTTGAGGTAACAGTCGGGATCGGGCTTGCTGCGGGCAAAGTCCTCGCTGGTAAGCACACGATCGAAGTAAGACTCCAACTCTGGATGCTGCTCGTACACGCTACGCATCTTTGCCATGTTGCTGCTGGTCACCACGGCACATTTCACGCCATGCTCTCGCAGATCGGCAACAAAGGCTTCGAAGCCCACGATATAGTCGTACTTCATGTGCAGTTCAAACTCATTGAGCCTACGGGTAATACGGGCTTGCTCTGCTTCTACGCCCTGATAGTCTGCCACATGGGCGAAGACGGCATCATCGGAAAAATATTTATCGTAGATTTGCACCAGCGTCTGTCCCTTGATGCGAAGGGCGAAGTCGGGCAACTCTGGATGATATTCCTTACCTATCATTCCCCAGAATACGGAGTACTGGGTCTCTGTATCGAGCACCACTCCGTCGAGATCAAATAATGCTGCTTTTATCATGTTTATTATATAAATTGTTCATACTTAACTTCTTTAACTACCCCATTTGCGCAAGTTCTTTTAATTTAAACCATACACCACCAGCTGACGAGGAAGGGCACGGTGAAGTCGACCACAAAACCATGATAGATGCTCAGAGCGATATAGCGCTGACCCACGGTCTGCGAGAGAATGGGCAAGGTGGTGTCCATCGTGGTGGCTCCTCCTGCAGAAATAGGTGCCAGCGGACCAAACCAACGGGCCATCAGCGGAGCACCCAACAGGGTAAGCATCTCGCGTATGATGTTAGCCAAGAGGGCTATGGTTCCCAATTCGGCACCACGATATTCGGTGATGAAGATACTCGACAGCGAATAATAGGCGAAGCCACTGTTTATCGCCATGCAGTCGGACAGGGTGCGGTGAAGCACTGTCCATATCAGCAACGCTCCCAACCACGAGCCTATTATCGTGACAACAGGCAACAATGCCATGCGAGGACTCAACGAACGAACCTCCTTCTTCATTTCTGGATTCAGTCCGATGCCCAATCCCACGAAGAGCAGCAAGCCACAGAGTGCCACAAAACTTACGTCTCCATCGAGAAGCCATGAAGGCACCATCTTCTCTATTCCGCCCAGCAAGCCTATGACGAAGAATCCCACCACAATGAGACTTCCCTTCATCACCTTCAGCCCACGGATGAGAGAAGATCCTTGCAAGCCTTCTTTCTCGGCAGGATTCCCTTCTTTGTCGGCAGAATTTTCATTCTTCGCATTCTCCTGCACAGTATTGTTCTTCGAAACTCTCCAAAGCATCCAGGCTAAGACACAACAGCCCAAGGTGGCAGCCGAAGAGAGCAACAACGCCTCTACACCAAGCGTTGGCAGAGAGCGCACAATCATCTCGTTGCTGCCCACCTCAATGCCCAACAGGAAGAGCAACAGCCAAATGAGCCAGGTGACGATTCTGCCCTGCCATCGCGCAGCCACTTCGGTGTGTGAGATGCGTGCTCCTGTCGACAGCTTGCGACAGAGAACTCCCGACAGGATTCCCCAAAAGATAAACAGAATGACTATAAACATAACTTCTCGACAGCCTTATTGATTAAGGGCAAAATACTTCCACAAAGGGGCTGCCATTAAACTCTGCCATACCTCGCCTTTCTGCAACATATCTTCCACTTCCTGGCGTGTAAAGATGCACACCTGCACATCCTCACCCTCATCTAAGTGCTGTTCACTCAACAGTTCAACGTCTGTCGCCAAGAAGCAGTGAGTCAGATTGGTATGCGTGCTTGGGTTGGCAGAAATAGTCATCCATTCCTGCCAGTTGCCACCACCAAATCCAGTCTCCTCCATCAACTCTCTTCTGGCAGCAGCCATAGGCTCCTCACCTTTCTCTATAACGCCCGCACACAACTCGTTCACCGTCTTGCCCAAGGCATAACGGTACTGGCGCACAAAAACAAACTTACCTTCCTTCGTGATGGCTATTGTGTTCACCCAGTCGGGGTATTCCAACACATAATACTCGTCAATGACAGCCCCTGTTGGCAACTCCACCTTGTCAACCCTTGCCGTGAGCCAGGGCTTCTCTATCAGATAGCGTTGCGAGAGCGTCTTCCATTTCATATCGTTATTTTCCATCTTTCTCATTTTTGGCTGCAAAATTACTAAAATTCTTTCGGATAATCTTATGATAGGTGCAAAAACCGTCATCTTTGTTTGTCTATTTTACTCACATATTACTCACAAAACACTTGAAAAGCATGAAAATTTAGTGTAAGTATACTAAAAATAAAATAAGGTGCTAAAAATCATAACAATCTGATTTCTAACACCTTATTCTTTGAGCGAGATACGGGAGTCGAACCCGCCTCCCGGGCTTGGGAAGCCTGTGCACTACCGATGTGCTAATCTCGCACAACAGGAATGAGCCACGAGCGGGACTCGAACCCGCGACCCACGCATTACGAATGCGTTGCTCTACCAACTGAGCCATCATGGCTTGCTTTTTTAAAACAACTGCAAAGATAATGAAATAATTTCAACCGATGAAATTGTTTTTGCGCATTAACCTATATTAACTTTGTGGATTGAAGGTCAACTCTTCCTTGTTGGGGTTCTTGCCAATGACGATAGTTTCACCCGCAGTCAGCGAATCGCCCAGCAACAGTTCACAAACGCCATCTTCGATGTAGGTTTGGATGGCACGCTTCAAAGGACGGGCACCAAACTGCACGTCGTAACCCTTGACGGCCACAAACTCCTTCGCTTTGTCAGTGATGCGGATGTGGTATCCCATGTCCTCCACACGCTTGAAGAGCGACTTCAGTTCAATATCGATGATCTGCTTGATGGCATCGAGGCCCAACTGGTCGAAGGTGATGATCTCGTCGAGACGATTCAGGAACTCAGGCGAGAACTGCTTGCTCAGGCTCTTCTGTATAATGCTGCGTGCATACTCCTTGTCCTTTTCGTCGAGCAGGTTGCCATGAGCACTGCCCGCATTGAAACCCACGCCACGGCCAAACTCCTTGAGTTGGCGCGTTCCCGCATTGGAGGTCATGATGATGACTGTGTTGCGGAAGTCGATGAGACGGCCGTTGCCATCAGTGAGTCGGCCTTCGTCCAAGACCTGCAACAGGAGGTTGAACACCTTGTCGTTGGCCTTCTCTATCTCGTCGAGCAGCACGATAGAATAGGGTTTGCGTCTTACCTTCTCGGTGAGCTGTCCGCCCTCCTCATAGCCTACGTATCCCGGAGGCGCACCTACAAGACGGGAGGTATTGAAACTCTCAGAGTACTCGCTCATATCAACGCGAATCAGGGCGTCGTCAGAGCCAAACATCTGTTCTGCCAACTTCTTGGCGAGATAAGTTTTTCCCACACCAGTAGGTCCCAGGAACATAAAGGCCCCAATGGGATGGTTGGGTTCTTTCAGCCCAACACGGTTGCGCTGGATGGCTTTCACCATAGTGTCGATGGCCTTGTCCTGGGCGATGACAGCACTCTTGAGGGTGGCGCCCATCTTGCGCAGACGACTGCTCTCAGCTTCCTCCATGCGTTCAACGGGTACGCCCGTCATGCGGCTCACCACCTGCGCCACGTCGATTTCGTCTACAGGCAGAACCTCCTCGCCTTCGCCACGTTCCCACATCAGCTTCATGCTCTCCAGACGATTCTCCATCTGCGCCTGTTGGTCGCGGTAGCTGGCTGCCAATTCAAAATTCTGGTTCGCAACTGCTTTCTGCTTGCATCCCTTCACCTTCACAATATCTTCCTGCAGGTCGAGGATGGGTTGTGGAACAGAGGAATGGCTGTGATGAATGTGTGAACCTACCTCGTCGATGATGTCGATAGCTTTGTCGGGGAAGAAACGGTCGGTGACGTAGCGGTCTGCCAATTTGACGCAAGCCTGCAGGGCATCATCGCTGTAGACGACATGATGGTGCTCCTCGTAGCGTTCCTTCACATTGTTGAGTATCTGGAGTGTCTCCTCGGCAGTGGTAGGTTCTACTATGACTTTCTGGAAACGGCGCTCCAAGGCACCGTCCTTCTCTATCGAGTTGCGGTATTCATTGAGGGTAGTGGCGCCGATACACTGTATCACGCCTCTTGCCAAGGCTGGCTTCAGAATGTTGGCTGCATCCATGCTTCCCTGCGCATTGCCTGCTCCCACAATGGTGTGAATCTCGTCGATGAAGACGATGATGTCGGGCGATTCCTCCAACTCACGGATGAGTCCCTTGATACGGTCTTCGAACTGCCCACGAAACTTGGTTCCTGCCACCATGGCAGTCATATCGAGCTCTACTACGCGCTTGTTGAAGAGCAGTCCAGACACCTGTTGTTTGTCAATGAGCTGTGCCAGTCCTTCCACGATGGCGCTCTTGCCCACACCAGGCTCACCTATTAATATAGGGTTGTTCTTCTTGCGTCGTCCCAAGATCTCGATCACGCGCTCTATCTCCTTGCTGCGTCCCACTACAGGGTCGAGCTTACCTTCGGAAGCTGCCTGGGTTAGGTCGTGACTGAAATGGTCGATGATGGGGGTCTTTGACTTCTTCTTGGTATTTACCTGACGTCGATTGGCTGAGGAAGTGTTCTTGCTTGCGTTGTCGCGAACATCATCGTCATCGTCGTTGTCGGCGAAGAGACCGTCCTCGTCTTCATCGGGGAAAGAGAATCCGTCATCGTTGCGCAGGGTTTCTGCGCCCTGGCGCATGAGGTCTAAGTCTATCTTATAGTTAAAGTCTTCTTCTTTCTTTGTCATATTCGTTTGTATTGATGATGAATAATGCATAGCAAAGGCTGTGCCACACTTAGCAAGATGTGGATTTTGCTACCCATTTCGTTGCAAAAGTACAAAAATTATTGTAAATAACAATTATTTTGAGAAAAGTTCTTTACTTTAACATTCAAAAGTAAAAGAGTATCTATCCGTCACCCATAAAGTCATGAGTTGTTTTAATACTATACAAATTGTTTCAGTTAGTTATGAAATACAGAAGACAGCGATATTGTTGCATGAATAAAGGGTGTTTCATCAGCCATGCTTAATGAATGGCAGGACGAAACACCCTTATTCTTAGTTTGCTATATTAATCAGCATCCTCGGTCTTCTTCTTGCGAATAGAACGCTTGCGCTTTGGCTTCTCCTCTTCTGGAGCGCTGATCTTAATACCAGCCAACTCTGGGTCGATGAGAATACGGCCACAATACTCACAAGGAATGATCTTCTTGTGCATCTTGATGTCAAGCTGGCGCTGAGGAGGAATCTTGTTGAAGCAACCACCACAGGCATCACGCTGTACATATACGATACCCAGACCGTTGCGGGCACCCTTGCGGATACGCTTGAAGCTGGCAAGCAGACGAGGTTCGATCTTCTTCTCCAAGTCGAGCGCCTTCTCCTTCAGACGCTCTTCCTCATCACGTGTCTCCGACATGATGTCGTCGAGCTCAGAACGCTTCTCTACCAAACCTTTCTCGCGGTCGGCCTTGTGCTCTTGTGTGTAAGCCAAGTCAGCCTGTCTCTCCTGAATCTTCTGCTGACCCTCACGAATCTTCTTCTCGCAAAGTTCGATTTCCAACTGCTGGAACTCGATTTCCTTGCTCAAAGTATCATATTCACGGTTGTTGCTTACAGTGTCGAGCTGTGACTGATAGCGCTTCAAGCTTTCCTGTGCCTCCTGGATCTCGCCGTTCTTCTGGCTTACAGCCTTCTGGAACTGCTCAATCTCGTGCTGTATCTTCTCGATACGAGTGTTAAGACCAGCAATCTCGTCTTCCAAGTCCTGAACTTCGAGAGGAAGCTCGCCTCTCAATGCGCGGTTCTCGTCGATACCCGACAAGGTAGTCTGCAGCTGGAAGAGGGTTTTCAATTTCTCTTCTACTGTCAAATCTGTAGGATCTTTCTTTGCCATTATATTATAAATTATATGTGTTTAATGTATATTGCTTTCCTGCAACTTCTATAGACTGAGTCCGTATTGTTGTTCAACTTTCTAAAGATAAATGATCGGGTTGGTATTGATTTCAGAGATCAAGCACTTTACTCCCGGACATTTCTCCTCGATGATACTCTTGAAGATTTCGCTGGTAAACTGCTCGCTCTGGTAATGACCAATGACGCAGATCTGAATCTCCTGCTCATGACCGAAGTATTCATGATAGTGCATTTCGCCTGTGATAAAGGCATCAGCACCAGCCTGTATGGCAGCGTCAAGAAGAAACGAGCCTGCACCACCGCAGAGAGCCACGCGCCTGATAGGACGACGAAGCAACTGATTACATTGCACACTCTCTACTGCGAACTTGTCGCGCAGCAAGAGCACCAGGTCATCGGCAGCCCACCCCTCTGTTTCGGGCACTTCGCCTATCACTCCTTCGCCACCTTTCACACCATCCACTTCTTTCTCGCCTGCAAAGAACTTCAGGTTCTTCAGCCCCAATTTCTCTGCTATCTTAAAGTTGACTCCACCCGTAGCCGCATCCATATTGGTATGCATGCTCACGATGGCAATGTCGTTCTTGATGGCTTTGCGCACAGTGCGCTGCACATAGTCCTCGTCCGATATTCTTGCCAGTTTGCGAAATATCAGCGGATGGTGGCTAACGATAAGGTTGCACCCCTTTTCTATCGCTTCTTCCACCACTTGCTCAGTAACGTCAAGACACAATAATGCCCCTGATACTTCCACCGTCTCTGTCAATCCAACTTGCAGGCCGGCATTATCATATCCTTCCTGCAAGGGCAGAGGCGCGTACTGTTCAAGGGCATCTACTACCTTATTTATTTTCATTTGGTTGCAAAGTTAACGATTTCTTCGCAAATATGAAGCGCTCCCCCTGAGAGTTTAACTAATTTTATGAATATCCATAGAAGAATTCATGTAAAACCTCGCATTTTAGTAAAAAAAAGAAGGAAAAGAGAGTCTTATTATAGAATTTTTCGTAATTTTGCAAATGATTGTCGATTATCGGCAACACCTGATCATAAAAATAGTAAGAACAAAATAAATCTAAAGCCTATGTATCAGTCATACCCTTGCGATTATTCGCTACCGGCAGAATGGTCACCTCAGAGCGGAATCATGCTTACATGGCCTCATGGAGGTACCGACTGGAAACCTTATCTGCGTCAGATTACCGACACCTATCTGGAACTGTCAGAAATCATCACACGCTATGAGCAGTTGCTTATTGCCACGCCCATTGTTGAGAGTACTCGGCGAATGTTGGCAAGCCGTCTGTCGAAAGAACAGATGGATCGCGTACATCTTTATGATATTGATTCCAATGACACCTGGGCACGTGATCATGGCCCTGTCACCTTGGTTTCCAAGAACAGTCACAACGGCCTAATCGTTCCTATTCATCTGCTCGACTTCCGATTCAACGGATGGGGCGAGAAGTTTGCCTGGCAAAAGGACAATGCCATCAACCTGCAGCTCTACTATCAAGGAGCCTTTCAGGCTGCCCTCGAGAACCATACAGGTTTTGTCCTCGAAGGTGGAAGCATAGAGAGCGATGGAAAGGGAACCATCTTTACCACAAGCCAATGCCTGCTGGCGCCTCATCGCAACCAGCCTTTCACCCGGATGGATATAGAGAAACAATTGCTCAACTTTTTTCATGCCAAGCGCATAGTGTGGCTCGATCATGGCAATTTGGTTGGCGACGACACCGATGGACACATCGACACCATTGTGCGAGTAGCGCCTCACGACACCTTGCTTTATGTGGGTTGCGATGATGCCTCAGATGAGCAGTATGCTGACTTTCAGGCTTTGGAGAAGCAACTTAAGAGTGTTCTTACCTACGAGGGTTACCCCTATCGCCTGCTTCGCCTGCCTATGCCCGACCCTATCTACGACGATGGCGACAGACTGCCGGCTACTTACGCCAACTTCCTGATTATCAATGGTGCTGTGATTTACCCCACATACAATCAGCCAGAGAAGGATGAGGAAGCACGCCGACAGATACAGTTAGCTTTCCCTGACAGGGAGATTATTGGAGTAGACTCGCGCACCATTATCCGTCAGCATGGCAGCATCCATTGTCTCACCATGCAACTGCCAGAAGGAACCATCAGGGAGACAAAATACAATAATATTCAATACAGATGAAAATAGGAATACTACAGCAGCACAATACAGCCGATGTGGCTGACAACAAAACACGCCTGGCACAGGGCATCATAGACTTGGCTCACCGTGGAGCTGAACTGATAGTTCTGCAAGAACTACACAACTCACTCTATTTCTGCCAGATAGAGACAGTAGACAACTTCGATTTGGCAGAGCCTGTTCCTGGTCCATCCACCGACTTCTACGGCAAGTTGGCCAAGGACTTGAATGTCGTCATCGTGACATCTCTCTTTGAGCGTCGTGCTCCCGGACTCTATCACAACACTGCAGTTGTCATAGAGCGTGATGGCAGCATCGCCGGCAAATACCGCAAGATGCACATACCCGATGATCCAGCCTACTATGAGAAGTTCTATTTCACTCCAGGCGACCTGGGGTTCCAGCCCATACAGACTTCAGTGGGTAAGTTGGGTGTATTGGTGTGCTGGGACCAGTGGTATCCGGAAGCAGCCCGCCTGATGGCTCTTCAGGGTGCCGAACTCCTGATCTATCCTACAGCCATCGGCTATGCCAAGTATGATACAGAGGACGAACAGCAGCGACAGCGCGAGGCTTGGACCACCGTGATGCGAGGTCATGCCGTGGCCAATGGTCTGCCGGTACTAGCTGTCAACCGCGTAGGCTTCGAGCCCGACCCAAGTGAGCAGACTGGAGGCATTCAGTTCTGGGGCAGCAGTTTCGTGGCTGGTCCGCAGGGCGAGCTCTATTACAGGGCAAGTGACAACGAGGAAGAAAGCCTTGTGGTAGATGTAGACCTCAAGCACAGCGAGGACGTAAGGCGCTGGTGGCCTTTCCTCCGCGACCGTCGCATCGATCATTACGGCAATATCACTCGCCGTTTCATCGACTAAAACACAATCATTAATTTTCAGGATAATGCAGAATTTAGAAGTAATGGTGATGCTTTTCACCATGGTTATATTGGGTTACACCGCCTGTAAGTTGGGGTATATGGGCGACAAGTTCGACAAAAAGTTGTCTTCCATCGTAGTAGACATCACTTGTCCGCTCTTGGTGCTCTCGTCGGTTATGGGCGACGAAATGCCCGACCGCTCGTTGATTCTTCCGCTTGTAGGTGTGGGATTCCTCACCTACATCATTTTGTTGGTGTTTGGTTTTTGGGTTCCCCGATTCATATCCAAGAATCATGACGACCAGGGCATGATAGGTTTTTCCCTGATGTTTGCCAACGTGGGGTTCATCGGTTATCCTATAGTGGCGAGCATCTTTGGTCCGAAGGCTGTCTTCTATGCAGCCTTGCTCAATGTGCCCAATACCTTCTTTATCTTTACTGCAGGTGTGATGCTTGTCAAGGGCGAATACAGCATCCGTCAGTTCAATCCGAAAGTATTGCTCAGTCCGGCTCTCATAGGCGCCTTCATCGCAGCCTTATTGGTAGCTTTTGGCGTGCATACTCCCGAGATGATAGCCCGTCCGATTACGATGGTGGGCAACATTACTGTGCCCGCAGCCCTGATGATTATAGGCAGTTCGATGGCACGTCTTCCACTTCGCGAGATTATAGGTTCTGGCAAGGTTTATGCCACCTCCTTCCTCCGACTGGTGATAGTGCCTCTGTCCGTGTATTTTCTGTTCCGTCTATGCGGAGTCAACACGCTCATCAACAACATCAACACGGTAGTAATAGCCATGCCAGTGGCGTCTTTCGGCACAATGTTCTGTATGAAGTACGGCAGAAATCCCTCACTCATGACCGAAGCGACATTCATCACGACCCTGTTCTCCATCATTACCATTCCTCTCATCACCCTGCTTTTTGGAGCATAGAATGAGAGGTTTCCTCCTTCTCTCCTGCCCTTCGCTTGACTGTTTGTCTATGCTTCGCTTATAGAAAATTCTGCTTCGGTCATAGAAAATTCTGTCTCGCTTATAGAAAATTCTACTGCGCTTATATAAATTTCTGCTTCGGTTATAGAAAATTCTGTTTCGGTTATAGGTTGACTATAAAAAAGGTGTGTCATAAGATTATGGCACACCTTTTTGGGGTTATCGTTCGTCGAGCGGAGTGTATTCCAACTCACCCAAAATGTTCTTATAAGCAGGACGGATGATGC
>ERZ1034678.199-NODE-199-length-34303-cov-30.060850_pt1 | contig 34303 bp, 27 predicted proteins | sample MGYA00520640_ERZ1034678 | MGnify/ENA primary metagenome ERZ1034678 (study PRJEB33766, sample SAMN09781767) | gut metagenome | biome: gut microbiome | host: Homo sapiens | place: Madagascar | study: EMG produced TPA metagenomics assembly of the PRJNA485056 data...
CAAGTTGGCAATGCCGACGCGGGGACGCGTCGCCCCCAGGTGAGGACCCGCCCCCAATTAGGCAGACAATTTCATTTCTTATATTCATGGCTATAAACTTAATTCATCACCACCAGCAGGCCGCCTTGCAGGTTGGGATTGTAAGTACAGGTGCGATAACGTAAGAGCGACTTACCTGGCCGACCAGACTTTATGATGCCTCGATTCGTGAGGTCGTAAACGCGTTGACAACGGCCACAAATTAGCTCTTCGCCCTTCAGCGTCAAGGCGCGCGTGATAAACGACTCTACGTAACAATTAGGGCAGACGAGATCGTAGGCCAAAACAGGATATTGCAAGTTCATATCGGGCTGCAACGACTTGCCTATCACAAAACCCGATACGCACTCGGGCTGCCCATACAACCTTATCTCATCCGTGTAAGGATAGGTGGCCGTGGTGCCCTCACTGCTACGAAATTGAAAGGTGTTTGTCCCCATCGTTATGGTACAAAACTGCCCCATGCTATTCACAGCATTATTCAAAGGCACAACCCCAGTCACGGGGGCGAACTTTAAGAAAGCGCGTTCGTGAGCATACTCATCGCTCACGTCGTCAGAGCAGGCTACAAATAGCAACAACGCACTAATAACTATTAAATAAAGCTTTGTCATAATTCTATTGTTTCAGTTTTTAGTTTGAAGGGTATGAAGTTATACATCACGTTAATAAAACTACTAAGGGGCAGACCTCTGACCTGCGAGAAGGGCATTATACGCTTTCTCGCAAGCCAAAGGCCTGCCCCATTTGTACTATCTACAGCTTTTAGTTCGGAGGGGTATGAGACTATAAAGTTACTTCACTTTAACAATCACATAACCATATAAACAGCTTTATTTTACCTTCAACTTTTGTCCAGGCTTAATCATATTGCCCTTTATCTTGTTCTTCTTCTTCAACTTCTCTACTGTCGTACCATTACGATGAGCAATCTCGATCAAAGTATCGCCCTTGCGCACAGTAGCTGAAGCTGATGATTTCACTTTCTTGCTCTTTCTGCTCGACCTCGAACTGCGTGACGAACTTTTTGAACTACTTGACCTTGACGACTTACGGCTCGACGACTTTGACGCACTTCTTCTTGAACTACTGCTGCTCTCGCTCGCTGACTGTTGGCGCGCTGCACGACGCTTTGAAGCTACACTGCGATTGTCCAGACGATCGTCCACCTCGACACAGCTACGGCGCGTCAACAACTCATCGACACGATAATTATAAACAGAGTCTTTGAGGTCGATAAACATATTGAGCGTCTCAGTAGGCAAGCGCAGCGTCATCGGACCAGAAGAACCTGGAATGAGTTGCGTGCGGTATTGTGGGTTGAGCGCTTGAATGGCCTCAACGTCAACGTTGCAAAGCTCTGCCACCTGCTGCATGTGAAGATCACGCATGATAGTCACCGTATCGGTAGTGATGGGTATCTTCGTCTTCATGGGGCAGATATTATGCTCGCAATAATAGTTCATAATATAGTTGGCCGCAATAAATGCTGGCACGTAACCACGCGTCTCGCTTGGCAAGTAGGGATAGATCGTCCAGTAATCGCGCACGCCGTCGGCACGATGAATGGCCTTATTGACATTCGTCGGTCCGCAGTTGTAGGCAGCGATGACGAGGTTCCAATCACGATATATCTTGTAGAGGTCGCGCAAGTAGCGTGCTGCTGCCCAACTACTCTTATAGGGGTCTTGACGTTCGTCAATGAGACTATTCACCTTCAAGTCATAACGCTTACCTGTAGCCAACATAAACTGCCAAAGGCCAACAGCCCCAGCCGGACTCTTGGCTTTTGGTTCGAGTGCTGACTCGATGACGGGTAGGTACTTCAACTCAAGGGGAAGTCCGTAATAATCAAGTGCCTCTTCGAAGATAGGAATATAGAAGTTGCCTGCCCCTAAAGCATACGATACGGTACGGCGCAAGCGACCACTATATTGGTCGATAAACTTCTGCACCACACTGTTGTAGGGCATTTCCATCACCACGGGTAAGCGACGCAAGCGCTCTTGGTACTCTTCGGTGGTGAAGGTAGGATTGTAATCAGGATTGGCACAAGTCGTGTCAGGATAAAGGTACTTCTTGGCCATCCATTCGTTAATAAGTGAGTCGCAGCTCACCGACATGCCCTCTGGCAAGTCTATCACTTCGTCACGACCGTTCTGGTCGTTGTGTACAGTTATCTCATCGGTCTGCGCTGTAGCCGTTATAAAGCTTGCAGCCAATGCGAATAACAATGTCTTTATACGTTTCATTAATTCGTTGTTTTCTTTTTTTAGTTGACAAGTTAACGAGGAGGTTTGTTGTATAAATGGGTTTAAAATACATACTTTTCTTAACCTCATAACCCAATAACCTCATAACTCTACCCCTCTTCAGAACCTCAGGCTACACCCTACGCCATAGGCTGCGCGGCCTGAGGTGGTGCCACCCATTAGTTTGGGAGTGCCGATTACGGCAGGTTCCACCTTCATACTCAGATCGGGCGATATGTCAAACTCTGAGAGTTGTGCGTCAACGTAAGCGTCAACTACTGAGAGTAAATAAACTCCTATAAAGCAAAAGGCACTCAAGTCGCGATAGCGACGATAAAAGTCCTTCTTGCGTTTGAATATCTTCTTAAACTGATCCTCACGTCCTGTTATGTCGTAACGTGGGGGCAACATGTCAAGGTATGACTTCGTGTTTGGGTCGTCGTCCATAATGTCGAGGTAGGCTTGCGAATAGTCGCGATACATCATTTGGTTCCACGTCAATGCGTAGGCGCAACCCAAAAAGCCACCATAGATAATGGGCAACTTCCAATACTTGCGGTTGTAAATCTGACCAGCACCTGGCAACACCAACGAGAGCCACAAGGCCTTCGTCGGTTTGGGCACAAACGCCTTTTGCACCTGCTGTTGTGCCTTCGCTATCGGCTGAGCCAAGAGAGAATCGGAGAGTTGACGCAAGCGTGCTGTGTCGACAGGCGTAGAGGAGACGATCGTATCGGGGTCAGAGACAGTGTCGTCTGCCCCACGGCCTTGCGCCTCTTCTTCCATCAACTCACGTGCCATTTCGTCAAACGTTTTCACCGTATCCATGGGCACAGAAGCGGCACTTTCCATGCCATAAGGCCGCGCGTTTGCTAAAACGGCTAAAGTCGAAACCTCATTTGAGGCTTCGACTTTCATCGTATGATTAGCTATTGCTTGCAAGCCTGCCAACCACCCCATAAAGAGTGTCAGCAGCACGCGCGCCATATAATTCTTACCCATCTCTTAAATCTTATCGAGCAACGTGATGATGCGTTCTAACTCTTCTTCTGAAGCAAAGGGAATAGAGATTTTGCCCTTCCCCTGTTGCGAACAAGTCATCTGCACCTTAGTGCTGAAGCGTTCTGACAAGCGAGCACGCAATTCGTTGTACTCTTCTGGCAAACGCTTTGCCCCTTTATTATTTAAGGTGTGGCGGCCGCTCTTGAGTGTCTCGCCATTGTTGAGTGCCTTGACCATCTCCTCTACTTGACGTACAGAGTAGCCCTTCTCGCGAATTTCGTTGAAGAGTTTCACCTGCAGCGAAGGTTTGCTAAGCCCTAACAAGGCACGAGCGTGACCCTGGTCCACCTCTTTGTTTTGTAATGCCACCTGCACCTGCGCTGGCAGTTTGAGCAGTCGTAGGTAGTTGGCTATCGTAGCACGGTTCTTACCCACCTTCTCTGAGAGCTTATCCTGTGTAAGGTCGTAATGCTCAATGAGATTTTGATAAGCGAGTGCTATCTCGATGGCGTTGAGGTCTTCACGTTGAATGTTTTCGACCAACGCCATTTGCATCATATTCTCATCATCTGCCGTGCGAATGTAAGCCGGAATGGTGGTCAGTCCAGCCATTTGCGCTGCACGCCAACGGCGCTCACCAGCTATAATCTGATAAGTGCCGTCCTCCATCAGCCTAAGCGTGATAGGCTGAATAATTCCTATTTGACGAATGCTGTCGGCCAACTCTTGTAAGGCCTCGGGCTGAAACTCGCGACGAGGCTGATTGGGGTTGGCTTTTATCTTGAACACTGGCACCTCGTTGATGCTTGAAGAACCACTGGTGTGTACTTCTTCTTCAGTCGAGATGAGTGCATCGAGTCCGCGACCCAACGCGGGAAACTTCTTATGAGCTGCCATGCTTGGTTAATGTGCAAATGTGCGAATAAGTAAATGTGCAAATTACTGAATAATGCACCATTTAGCTCAACACGCAGTATTGCACGTATATTTTATATTTAATAATCAATAAACTAAAATCAAGAAAGAGATATCAAGTGAGCATGAAATCAAGTGAGCATGAAATCAAGTAAGCATGGAATCAAAAAGTAAAAGTGACCTTCATTTGCACATTTGCACATTCTCACGTTTGCAGATTAAGACTATTGCTCGTTCTTCTTAATAATCTCTTTGGCCAAATTGAGATGATTCTTAGCTCCCGTTGAGTCTGCATCGTAAAGGATGGCGGGCAAACCGTGGCTCGGAGCCTCAGAGAGCTTTACGTTACGCTGAATAACCGTCTTAAACACCAGTTCTTGGAAGTGGCGCTTCACCTCATCATATATCTGATTAGCCAATCGCAAGCGACTGTCGTACATCGTAAGCAAGAAGCCCTCTATTTCGAGTTCGGGGTTCAACTTCTTCTTCACAATCTTAATCGTGTTCAACAGCTTCGATATACCCTCAAGTGCAAAATATTCGCATTGCACAGGAATGATGACAGAGTTAGCTGCCGTCAGTGCGTTGACCGTAATCAAGCCTAACGACGGAGAGCAGTCTATCAAAATATAGTCATACTCCTTGTCCACCGCTTGCAGCAGCCTTTTCAATATAAATTCACGTCCTTCAAAGCCAAGCATCTCGACTTCTGCCCCAACGAGGTTGATGTTGGAGGGAATGATGTCAAGTCGGTCAATGTCAGTGGTATAGATAGCTTCATGTATATCAGCGCCACTAATCAAACACTCATAGATAGAGCAGTCGACTTTGCTGAGATTAACACCCAATCCAGACGAAGCATTCGCCTGCGAGTCAGCATCAATCAGCAGTACGCGCTTTTCGAGCGTAGCGAGTGAGGCCGCTAAGTTCATAGAAGTAGTGGTTTTACCCACACCACCTTTTTGGTTGGCTAAAGCAATGATTTTGCTCATGTGTTGTTAAGGGTTAATCGTTAAGGGCAATGGTAAGCATACATCTCATCTGTGGAGCAGCTGCTGCGTGTCGCACGAAGCGACACGTTACCCATTGGTTCTTAATCGCTTTGCTTTTACTGAGTTGCAAAGTTAAGAAAAAACGCTGAACTAATCCGTAGGCTGAACTATTTTTAGTAATTTTGCCCTACATTAGTCCTTTACAGAAGAGAACTTTAGTTGACAAGTTAACAATTTAACGAGTTGACAAGTAAGTTACCTCGTTATATATACGTGCATATATTTATTAAAACGTAGACTTATCTCTTCTCATTCTCAAAAAAGCAAAACTTGCCTGTTAACTTGTTAATTGGTTAACAAAAAGACAAACCTACTCATTAACTCGTCAACTCGTTAACTTGTTAACAAAAAATAGAAACAATATGCGTCCCTACCTTCTTATATCAAACGACGACGGCGTAGAAGCGCCAGGTATCAACTTCTTAGTTGAAACGTTGCGTCCCTACGCCGACATACTCGTTATGGCCCCCGACTCTGCCCGATCGGGGTTTAGTTGTTCTATCACCTCTACCAACCCTATCACCTACAAAGTGTTGCGCCAAGAAGAGGGACTCACCATATGCTCTTGTTCGGGTACACCCACCGACTGCGTCAAGATGGCACTCAATCTCTTTACCGACCGCAAATTCGACCTCGTAATCGGAGGCATCAACCATGGTGACAACTCGTCCGTCAATGCCCACTACTCTGGCACAATGGGAGTTGCCATCGAAGGAGCCCTACAAGGCTACCCCTCTATAGCCTTCTCACTCTGCGACTGGAGTTGGGAAGCCAACTTCGAGCCGCTACGCCCCTACTTGGTCGACTTTATGTTTAAAACCATTGCCTTAGGATTACCCGAATTTACGTGTCTGAACGTCAACTTTCCCAAAGCAGAGAAGTTTAAGGGCATCAAAATATGTCGCATGGCCCACTCACGTTGGCAAAACGAGGTAGAACACCGCACCCACCCTTTTGGCGGTGATTACTATTGGCTTGTAGGCGATTGCAAAGAGCTTGAGCCTGAAGCCACCGACACCGACCGCTGGGCCTTATTCAACGGCTACATAGCCGTCACCCCAACACAACTTGACGTCACCGCCAAAGAACTCATTGACGTACTGAAAGAAGTTCTATAGAGCGAAAGGGGGAAGGAGATTAGAGGATTAAAACCACTTTATACGCCCAATACAGCTCTATAAATTGCAATTTATCTTTCATGTTTCATTTTTTGTTATAAAGTAATTGAATATCAATCATTTCAAAAAGTGAAACATACGACTTTAATGTTTCATTTTTAGCTTCATGTTTCACCTTTAAAAACACTGAGGGAGCGCTTTCACGCTCCCTCAGTGTTTTTAAATCGCTCCCACAGTGTTTTTGAATCGCTCCCACAGTGTTTTTGTTTTTCTCCCTCAGTGTTTTTAGAATGAAACATTGAAACTAAAAGTGAAACATAAAAGTCGCATGTTTCAGTCGTTGAACGTATTGATTATCAACGAATTGAAACACAAAATGAAACATGAAAGCAAAAAACACCATTGGTAAAATATACGTAAGCCAATGCCTATTTAGGGCATTCTGAAACATTTTGTAGAGGATTTTAAACTGCAATTTATTTTCCTAATTGGGGGGCGGGTTTGTAACCCGCGGCAGCAGCAGAATGCTTTGAATATCTACAACATGCTACTGCCGCGGGTTACAAACCCGCCCCCCAATTAGGCAACATACAAGCCTTGCCATTCACTATATAGTTTTTTTCACTATGTTACAATGACAGAATTTTGCCATTCAACCACTCTCTTATCCCACAAAAAACACTGAGGGAGCGATTTCGCGTTCCCTCAGTGTTTTTTACCTCGTAATTTTAAATCCAAGTTTCAGAATAAGTTTAATCGTTTCGACCGAAGTATTACGATCATACGTCTTCTCCTCCTCGCTCAGTTCGTCATACGCCACCAAGCACGGGTGCTTCTTCTGTGCGTCATTGCGTTCCGTGCCATACGTCCACCCTTGTTCCATACGCGTCTGAGCCCACACCTCATGCACATTACGCGCCATCTCTTCAGCCAACGCATTCAATTCTTCAGGCAACACAATACTCTGTGTATCAATCGGATTAGGAATATACTCTTTCATTGTTTAATTCTGTCTAAATTGTTTGACATTTATAGTATAGAGCAAATGAGAAACGAAAACCTATCATTGTCATAACAAAATCTATAAAGTTGCACCTTCGAACGTTTGAGGATGATTTTCACCACCATTATTTTCTTGTTCCTTTATAGCTCGAAGCATTGAGGAAACATCGATACCCCAATTATGGTAAGCATCATAAAGAAGCTCTTTAGCTCTTGTAAGATTTTGGCTAACTCCATATCCCTTACTATAAAGACTGGCAAGATGTAACTCCATTCCAGGACCATTATAGCCAATAGCCCTTTTCTCAACTTCTGAAACATATAGTTCTGCCAATATATTTGCTTCTTCTACATCTTGATTGCATCCTATACCATACCTAAAATTATTAGCATATGTCAGAATATCTCCCCAATCAAAAAAATGTGTCAAAAGTGAGTTTACTATATAAAAAGCCCTTTCATCGGATATTGAAGAGACATCAATTCCTGGGTATTCTTTTAGTATTTTAGAATAGTGCATTTTTGCTTCATTTGTTAAAATAACAGGAATAATAGAATCCTTTTCGGAATCCTGTTTTATCGCATATTCCAATTCTGTTGAAATCCACTGAGACACCTTTGAATCCAATAAAGCTATCAGTTTTCCATGTTCTATTGATTGTCGTATCCCTTCTTTTAAAACATCAGCAAAGTTCATTTGAATAGATATGCTATCCATTTCAAAGAAAACATTAAAGTCATATTTTCGTAACCTATTTGTTACTTGACGAGCCAAATTACCCTGTTCACGTCCATAGGATATGTACAAATGATTTTTTCTTTGATAGCTAAACAATTTCTTTCTGATATTTTCGTCAGAATCATTGATATCTATGATTTCGATACCTTTCCTCTTGCTCTTAATATATTCAATTTCCTTCTGAACCCAATTGGATTTTCTTGCATTTGGACTATCACAAAGTATGAATCGAGTTCGGCAATCTATTTCACGCTTAATCAAATCATCTATTTCTTTTTCCTCACTTAAACATTTCAAGAAGAACATGATGGGGCGCATACCAAAATCCTCTAACAAATTTCTGACATACCGTACTCTGTCATAATCTTCATAAGAATGAGATAGAAATATCCATATTTCTTTTTTCATACGCAAATACTCTTTTTATAAGTATCAGTGCTTATCACTCTATATTATGTCGAACCACCAATCTCAATCCTAATCCGCTTGTCTTCTTTGTATGATCCGATGCATATCTTCGAGATATTCGACAATTATTCTCTTTATGCCACCAACTTCCCCCACGACGCACAAAACAATTTCCTTTTGGTATTACATCTATTGAGTAAGAATGAGCAGGGGTTTCCGTCCATTCCCAAATATTTCCACACATATCGTACAAACCTAATTCGTTAGGTTGCTTCTCACCGACTGGATGTGTAGAATTTTCTGCATTATCTCGATACCAAGCGACAGCATTGAGGTCATTACTTCCTGCAAAACGGTATTGATTGCTTTTTTGGCCACCACGTGCTGCATATTCCCATTCATCTTCTGTAGGAAGTGAAAAACGAATATTCGTCATCAAAGATAAGCGACGAACAAATTCTAAGGCTTCATCATGTGTTATATTCTCCGCTGGATAGTGTCCCTTGTCAAAGTCTATTGAATTTATGCCAGAAATAAGACCATTCATTCCTAGCACCCCTCCTACAACCCCTCCTATAACTGCAATATTAGAGCCAACCCAATATGGTAGAACCCTTTGATGTAGCGGATTTTCTTCCTCCTTGTGTTTAAAGTGTGATTTATTATAGCCCATAACTATTTCCCATATATTCTGCGTCACAGGGAACTGTGCGATATAAAACGTTGGTAGATTTATTGTATGTGCAGGAAACTCATTGTTCTCCGCTATATTTTTCTGCTCCTTTGTTGCACCAATTTCTATTGTTCCACCTTCCACTCGTATCATTTTAAATAGGACTTTTCCCAATTTTACAACATAACTTTCTCCACTAATTTTTGTTGTTTCAGGCCACTCTTGATCTGGGAAAAATGGTTTATGATCAGCCCATTCTATTTCTATATCTTTCTCTTCGTCTGCATCTATATGTTCTCTAAAAATTTTATTTTCTGCAGTAATAGAATTAACGCACTTAAAGCGATAATCGCCCTTCCTTGAAACAGGTAAATAAAATGGCTCATCTGACATGCCTTCAATACTGCAGACTAATTTACCTTCTTTTAATATTGTACAATTCTCGTTTGAATAAAATTTGAATACAGACGTTGCTTTATTGTTCAACTGGGGCTCTGAAGTAATATACCCTTTCTCTACCAACTTATTTAGATACTCTTCAAAGTATGAAAAAGAAAACTCTGGAGCATTTTTCAATGCCAACTCTTTCAACTTGTCTGGCAGCTTTTCTTGCTTTGGCATTTGATAGCCTCCCACCAAAATAGGTATGATATTCTTATTTGTTTCAAGAGCATGAACAATCTCTTTACAAAACCAATCTTTCTCCCAATCATTGTTTTTGCAAGCTTCCAAGGAACCTTCCTCAAGAATTACAAAAACGTCCTTTGCATTCTCGATATAATTCAACAATTGGACATTGAAATTGTCTCGTCTCATTTCCTCTAAATCGAAAAAAGTAGAGTAACCTCGTGTTGTCAACCTATAATAAAGGTTGTTAGCTGTTGCAAGGCTCGTGCGCTTGTAGCTTATGAATATATCATATTTCATACATTTCGTCACTTTAAATTTTCCTCATCATTTATCTCAAAACTCAAATTAACGGCTGACTCATCGTAGGGAATGGAACTTGCAAGGACGGGATTTGTGTGCAATGTTTGGCAATCAGCAATGCATTCGTGACGACGTAGCTTAAAACTTCGCCAAGGATTACGTAACTTGCCGTTTTCCATTTCTTTTAAGTCCTTTATATCCTCTTCTCTTGCTGGTTCGAAGCCAAGAAGTTCCATTTTTGCATTCCACCGCAAATGTTCACAATCACTAAGGTTATGAAGAAGCTGCTTATTAGCATCTAATAAGAGCATTTCAAGCGTGATGCCATCATCCACAAGTGCCACCTTCGTATAAATGTGCCATGCATTCGAACGATCTTGCTCCTCTTGATACCACACCTTTATCTCACTTTCCTTACGCTTTAGCCTATCTGCCTCATTTTGATAGCTTAATCTACGATTTAGCCATACCTCTGCAGCCCCTTCTGCCTCTTTTTTATATTGAGAGGTATCAAAACTCTTATCATTCAATATATCATAACGATATTTAAATCGCTTGGCGGCCTTTTCAAGCACATCAGCATTGATAGTTTCATAAGAGAAGGCTTTCTTTAACGAGCCAAAAGGAACAATTACATCGAAAAATTCTCTATGGCTACGCAAGAAGTCTGCACGCATTGAATTACGCAAACGAACAAATATCATAAAGCGATTTAGATTATCTCTATGTCTGTATGCAAACTCAAAAATAGACGTTGCTATGTCTACCGCTTCTTCATCATCTTTTACTGAAATTACTACATAATTCAGTTCACCTACAACCATTGCTAATTTCGTCCAAAACGCCTCACAATGTGTAGATGGAGCATTCCACCACTCTACTTCTGATGGTGATTTTGCTCGAATGGCTGGTGTCTCATTCAAAAAGTCAGCCTTCAATTCATCTATATTTTTATCTATAATGTGAATTTTCTTTGCACTTGGATTTCCTTCACTGTCTTTCGTAAACGAACTGAACTCATACAAGAAACGAAAAGCATCACGTCCAGTTTCGCCAAACCCAATTACCATACCCGTAAAAGTCGATTTCACGGTGGCTGAACTAATATCCTTTTCTACAAAGTTAACAGGATGATAAGCATTGTTCTTCTTTAAATCCAAAACAGCCAAGTTACTGGTGTCAATGAGATGCACCCTGAAAGCTAAAGTGCCATCATTCAGCATAGCCGAATTGTTACGGCTCTTTCTTGCATGACAATAGCAATTAAACGAAGAATGTTTGTAATCTATCTGCTCTTTCTGAAGCTTTTGAAGAACCGTAACTCCTTCCAGATTATCTTTCTCTTCATCTGACAAGAAAAAAAAGTTTACCTTTCTATCTCCACTATTCTTAGATGCTACATTACATAATAGTTGCTGCAATGGGAAACGTACTACCCACGAGAAGTCTAAGGCTTTGAATATATTGAATACATCACGAACATTCTTATTCAAAATTACATTTTCAAAAGAGCGTGAAGAGGTGAAAAGCAAAGCCCCCATCTTCTCTATGTCTTCCAAATACTTATCTATGCCACTGCTATCAGAATGGAAGAAATGACTAAATGAAAAACGAGTTGATGCATGGCTATGTCCCTTGCCAGGCATATTAATAAAAATGATATGATGATATTCTCCTTTCCTATCCTTTATGCTATTAGCCAATGCCAAAGTATTGGCATTAACCCCAAACATTACATGATAATTACAGCCACTATGTGTCCTACTCCATAGGTATGCCCCAACCACTTTTATCCACGAAAGCAATCTAAAGCCAAACAATCGGAGTATGAATATAGCACTAATGGCTACAGCGCAAAAGTGGGTTAATGCGAACAATGCCATATAGGTAGCATTACCATGCAATTCTTCCTTCACCTCTATCAAGTCAGAATGAGAAACAAACATCTCCATAGACGACAGGCAAGAGCGAAGCAACAAGGCCACATTGCTGGCAGCACTTCCATGGTCATTAAATCCCACCATATAAAGTATTACACCACACAACCATATCAAGAAGGCTTGCACCTTTAAGTGGCGGAACAGGAAAATCTTAACATTAGGCTTCCATATCGAGACGAAGAATAAGATGACCAACAAAGCTATGGCTATATTCAGGCCATCTAACCAACTCAACTCTAAAAATCTTTGTGAGCAAGAGTCTACACAATGAGATAAGCCTTCTGCCACTTGCGACGAAAAGGAATGGACTTCATGCTCTTCTACACCATTTGTCAAGATTTGTATCGTATCAGATGGATCAACAACAATCTGTTTCATATTTCCTTACTTTTTTCTTACAATCTCAAATCCCAGTTTCTTCACCAACTTGAGCGTTTGCATAGCCATTTCGCGATCGTAGAGTTTTTCCGATTCAGGGAGGTTGCAGTAAGGCATCATGTCGGGCGTTTGCTTCTTCTGATCGTTGCGCTCAGGGCCATACGTCCAACCTTGGTCGGTACGGGCTTTGGCCCAAATCTCGTGAGCATTCTCGGCTATGGCCTCACGAAGTTCAGTGAGGTCGGGCGAGAGGGTGACGTCGTCAAGACCTATGGGAGAAGGCTCGTAAACAAAGCGGTCGGTCGTGTTGACCACCACTAAATAATAGTTGGAATGGCTCCAAGCCTGTAGAAATGTTTCTAAAGAATAGGTTGTAAGTTCTTCGTCAGTATAAGGATTGAACAATACTACTTCACTTGTATCAGCGGTGAGACTACTAATTACCACTGCGTGATTGGGTTGCTGAGCCTCAACAGGTTGACCGTCAGCGGTGAGCAACGTATTGTCAACTACCGCGATGAGCTGATTGCCTTGTGCTAAGAGTCGAGCCACATCGGCGAGCGTAGCGTCATAACGGCGACTTACAGAGAGATGATTCTTTTCGAGCAAACGACCGATGTTATAAAGCGGCATACCCTGTTCCTTCAGCCAGCAGTTGCGATAAGCCTCATCGAGCAGCGACTTGTGCGTAACCTCTATGCCCAATTGGTGGAGCACAAACTCCTCACACTCAATGTCACAAAGATAACCCTCTCGTTGGCGAGCCGCTACGGCCGTCATGGGTAGGGGCGACACGTCATGAGACAAGTCGGCATCTACCTCCTGTGCAATGCTTATCACGGCCTTCAGTTCCTCATCGTGCTCAGCCGCTTGCAACACGCTGAGCGTTTCAGCCGCCGACGTATTGCCGTCTAAGAAGGCAGCTAAGAGTTCGTCAGAAATCATACGTTTATTTTCGCTCATAATACTGTTTGTCTTTAAGTGCTACATGAGTTAAGGCCGTCATCGCCCTTCGCTTAATGTTATACAGGTTGTCTACCGTAACGTGTAGTTCGTCGGCCACATCGGTTGGCGCATAGTCCTCTATCATCAGTCGCCTTATAACCAAGGCATAACGTTCGTTTTTCATCTGTCGGAGCAAGGTCTCCAGGTCCATTTTGGCTTGCGACGGTTCCGTTGACGGCTCATTCGCAACACTTTCATTAAGAGGCACTTCAGGCGCATCATCTATCACCTGCCCCTGCAGTTTAAGTCGCAAGCAATGTCTAATAGCTGTTGTCTTGAGCCACTGATAGAGTGTACTTTGGAAGTGAAACTGTCGGAGTCGTTTGGCATCGTCCTCCATTAGGAGTAGATATATCTCGCTGATTATCTCGTCATAATCAACAATTTGCGTCCCAAACACTCGTCTTATCACGCTCACCAGCAAAGGGCGACAATCGCGAAAGAAAAATTGTGCCGTCACTTGTGGGTCGTGGGCGATGAGTTGGGAGATAAGTTGTTGGTCGGTCATGGAAAAAGGATAACTATTATCTAAATTTATTTCGTGTTCAACATAATCATCAAAAATTTTCTCTTCTAAATCCTCAAACGTTGAGGAAGTAGCGATACAAGCATCCTCTACTATGAATTCGTCAATTAACATTATGTGTGCCTTATTCATTTGTTTGAGAGAATCCACCTAATAGGGCACATCTACTTATAAACGCTCAATGCCCTATAAATACAAAAGACTTATTTAGGAATACATCTTCTATAATCAATGGTTCTTACCATTCATATTTCCTGTTTTTTCCACTTGCTTAGATATCGTCTTTTCCTTATCATTTGACTTTTCTGCGCTATCACTTTTAATTTTGGATAGCATTTTAAAAAAAGAAACTGCACTATTCACGGCACCAATTATTGTCATTATTCTAATTTTATAGTTTTACTCGTATCATCTAATGATATATCTCCTGTTTCTTGGGCAACTATGCACTCTTTTTCTTCATCCGAATAGAAATCACCCATAATGTGAACTTTCATACCCTCTAGGTTTGAAGAAGGCATAATGCATTCAGAAACAACATGATCATCTGGTTTTTTTATCACCTTTAACAATAAATCAACAAATCCCATTTTCTTTATTTTAAACATTAACTACTTTTTATCAATTATATAGCAAACTTTTCAGCATCTCACCATTAGGCTCAAACAAATCTGTAATTGTATACTTTATCTGAATGTTTGCTAAAAGGAAACTCAAGTGGTCGTATTGACATACTTCTGCCATTGAAAAATCTTTCAAGAAGACGCCATCAATTTTTTTCTTTTCATTAATAGCTCTGTCTATTTCTCTCCTTACCCAATCAGACGCGGCCGAATGCTTTGACAATAGCACTAAAAACCTACTTGTTATTCTTAACGCAGCTGGTATAGCTAATGCATAGTCTGAACCAGATGGTATTCCATCTGGAGCTATCCAAACGTGCTTCCCATGCTTTTCTAACAGAACTTTTAAGGCAAATGCATCAAATTCGTCTTTCGTAGAATAACTTATAAACCAAATTTCATCATTCTCATTCCAATGCATATGACGCATAATTTCATCGTCTAGACGAATGAATACTTTATTACTGTCAATACTTTCATGTGATCGTAAAGCGTCTTTATAAATGCCATTTATCTTTTCTAAACAACCAAAGTCCGCATCTTTATCTTTTTGTATGCTTTTTAAAACCTTTAATAAGAATTCCTCAACACCCACTTCTGCTGTAGGCCTTGTAAAAGGTTCTAAATTGTATGAGTGAACACGCTCGCTTATTATATTGCCCTTTAAAGTAGGCATCACCAACAACTCGGTTCTGCCATAATAATCGAAATTAGGACAAGCATCACTTAAGTCCAACATAAATCGTGCAAACAAGGCATCATTGAAATACATATTTCCAACCGACTCACAATGTGTGACAAAAGTTGGCGTAGCACCATGATAATCGATTAAGTTCTTGTCTTTTTCCTCCTGATTATTCATGTCATTAAACTCCTCTTCATTACAAAAGCCTGGCATGAATATAGTTATCTCACGCGATAGGATATCTAATCGCGTGATAGCACTAAAAATTATTTTTGAACTAATACTATTGGATAACGGGTTTGCAATCAAGACCAAATAGTATCTTATTCTCTTCATGAAAAGGTCTGATAAAAAAGCCAAGCTTGCTTGAGATTTTTGCTGAGGTGCAGCCTATCTTATACAAAGATAGTGCAAACCGAATGCAAAAAGCCAAGCTTGCTTGAGATTTTTGCTGAGGTGCAACCTATCTTATACAAAAATTGCTTCAAAATAAAGGCAAATCTTGAACTTCATAAAAGTTTAGACGACTTCTTAATAATATTTCTGTCCAACTCTACCATAAAGTCTGAAGTTTCGCTCTCACTCTTCTTTAAGCAAATGCCGTATTGGGCATTTAGTTTGGCTAAGATTGAGCTAAATGCTTGGACGCGTATTTCATGCTTCTTGTACTTATAGCCCAAATAGCCACCAATTACAGCACTTGTTATACCTAAAGGAAAAAACAAACCACCACAAATGCCGCCACTAAGAGCACCTCCTATGGTTCCTTTTAGTGCTGCATAGCCTTCTGACTCAGTAACATCTTTTAATTTTTCTGCTATTTCGTTTATGGGAAACTCTCCAATATAACATTTTTTGGCTGCATCTTTCTTTAAAACCAAATCGCACCCGTCTATAATATTGATTTTTATTTCACTACCGTCTGCACTAATCTTTAATTTGTGATGCAGTTGAGAGGTGGATTGAATATCGGGTGTTGTAGTTGGCAATTTCACTCCCAGCCAAGTAGCTAAATTCTTAAATAATTTTTCTTGTTGCTCTTGGCTATTAAGGTCAACATAGTCAATATTGCAAAAATGGAATTCGAACCACTTGCGAAGACCTTTGCCGTCAATTACAATGGGAACTATTCGTTTGCCTTTTTTTTCAGCATACAATACTTCACGCTTTGTCCATTTCGACACTAAAGAATTGTCTGATAGCATAAACAACACGACCTTGCAAGCGTCAATGGCATCAATTATCACATCTTCAAATTGTGAACCACTTTCTATGCCGTCAAGGTCAATCCAACAGACGGAACCAAACCTCTGTTCTATGCTTGTAACAAAAGGGAGAACAATATCCTGATCTTGTCGGGAGTAACTTATAAAAATATCGTTCATAATTTTATCTACATTATACTTCCTCCACCGCCCCACTGGGCACGTAAGCAGTGACAAGGGTAAAGGTGCCTTCGATGACAATGCCCACACGCTGCTGACCTTTGTAACGAGCAATGCGACCTACCACACCAGCAAACTTCCCCTGCATAATACGCACTAAAGTGCCCTGTGCAAACTTTTGTATGGGACTTGAAAATACTAATACATCGTCAGCCTCGGCCTCGCAAATGGTGCGGAGGCTGCGCATTTGGTCGGGCGGAATGATAAGGGGCGTTTTTTTGATGGCATCCCCCTCGTGGTAGTGACGATAATAAAAACGAAGGTAAGGCAAGTGCACATTATCGAACACGTAACGACGCAACTCACGCTCGGTGGCGTAAACAAAAAATAAGTTGGGGAGTAATGATTCTGTGATGCAACGACGCTTGCCGCCAATGATTTTTACCACCTCGTGGGTGGGGTGATAAGCTTCAAGACCTTGTGCCGTTAGGTAATCGTAAGCCATGCGCTCGCGCCCATAGGTGGCACGAAGGGTGTACCAATGAGGCTGATCAAGGGGTGATAAAGCGGTTGATTTTAAAAGGCGTAACGACGAATCGGGGGTATTTTTTGCCGAAAAGGCATTCTTTGTGGACACCCCTTTTTGTACACCAATGTTCGATTTAAGGCATGGCTCTTCGGGGGGAGTGTTGGAGGCAAACCCAACACGAGGGGACTCTATTAGGCCGCTCTGGTGCACACTTCGGGGTGTGCGCTCGTCAACTTTCATTGTGTGGCTGAAAGGCGGTGAGATGGGTCGCGTTAACCTATTCTATTCAGAACCCGGTTAACACAGTGTCATACTATTAGAAAAGCAATGCGCGTTTTTTAACAAACGTGAAATGCATTGCGATATTCATGACAAAAATACAAAGTTTTTCTTATTACAGTGACTTTTTCCGACTTTATTTTTAAACAAATGCTAATTAAATGCTATTGTTTGCATTCTTCTTTCCAAAAGGTAGGAGGTAAAAATACTGATTCTCAATTTAATTAAAAAGATAGCTATGCCCACTTTACACGTCAAATATAGCTCTATAAACTGCAATTTGTCTGCCTAATTGGGGGGCGGGTTTGTAACCCGCGGTAGCAGCAGGCTTGAACATCTACTTATAGTCACTAAGCGACTATAAGCAACTTGCTGCTGCCGCGGGTTGAAAACCCGCCCCCCAATTAGACAGATAAATTGCAGTTTACCTAAATATATAGTCTTTTCCATACCTACCATGACAGAATTTTGCCATTCAACCACTCTATATAAAAAAGCAACAAACAAAACGCTACACAAATAACAAACATACGGCCATGACAAATTTTATGCAGTCCACCGCAATGTTTATTAAAAAAATATATAACGTTTGAAAAATATTTGTACATTTGTGGGCAAAGCGCTTCAAACTTTTTAGATTGATGCGCTTTTATTATTCATCAACGCAAAACCGACCACTATTATGGACACGCCTAATACATCAACCACGAGCAAATCCCTCACCCCGCAAGAGCAAAAGGATGAGGAGATGATTCAAGCCGCCTTTCGACATCTGCTCGACACCTACTTGGCTTCCAACCACCGTCGCAAGGTGGACATTATAACCAAGGCCTTCAACTTTGCAAAAGAGGCCCATAAAGGCGTGCGTCGTCGTTCTGGCGAACCTTATATTCTCCACCCCATTGCTGTGGCTCAAATTGCGTGTGGCGAGATAGGATTGGGGTCAACCTCTATCTGCGCTGCCCTGTTGCACGACGTCGAGGAGGACACTGACTATACGAACGAAGACCTTTGCAACCTCTTCGGCCCTAAGATAGCCAACATTGTAGAAGGCGTAACAAAGATTTCGGGCGGCATCTTTGGCGATCGTGCCTCGCTACAGGCCGAAACGTTTAAGAAATTGCTGCTCATGATGAGCGACGACATACGCGTTATCCTCATCAAGATATCTGACCGCCTACACAACATGCGCACGCTCTCAAGCATGTTGCCCTCGAAGCAATACAAGATAGCAGGCGAGACGCTCTACATCTTTGCCCCCATTGCCGACCGTTTGGGACTGAACAAGATTAAGACCGAACTTGAGAACCTCAGCTTTAAGTACGAACACCCTGACGACTATGCCGCCATTCAACGCAAGTTGGAAGAAAGCCACGTAGAACGCGACGACATTATAGACAAGTTCACACCCGCTATCTGTCAGAAACTTGACGAGATGGGCGTGAAGTACACACTCAAGGCTCGCATCAAGAGCCCATATTCTATATGGTGTAAGATGCAGAAGAAGCACATACCCTTTGAGGAAGTGTTCGACATCTTGGCCATACGTATCGTCTTTACCCCAGCCGACCGCGCCCACGAGAAGGACGAATGCTTCCGCATCTACTCCGCCCTGACCGAGATATACAAGCCCCACCCCACACGTTTCCGCGACTGGTTGTCCAACCCCAAGACAAATGGTTATCAAGCCCTTCACAACACGTTCATGTCGAAACAAGGCAAGTGGATAGAAGTACAGATACGCTCCGACCGCATGGACGATATAGCCGAAGTAGGCTTTGCTGCCCATTGGAAATATAAGGACAAGGACGCTGAGTATGACGAGAACGAATTAGACAAGTGGCTCAACTCTATTAAAGAGATTTTAGACGACCCACAACCCGACACACTCGATCTTCTTGACAACATTAAGCTCAACCTCTACGCCTCTGAGATTATGGTCTTCACCCCCAAGGGTGAACTCAAGACGATGCCTAAAGGCGCTACGGCCTTAGACTTTGCCTACTCCATTCACTCCTTCTTAGGTTCTCACTGCTTTGGCGCCAAGGTCAACCACCGACTTGTGCCGCTGAGCTACGTGCTCAAGAGTGGCGACCAAGTAGAAGTGCTTACCTCACGCAATCAACACGTGCAGCCAGAGTGGTTAGGATTTGCCACCACGGCTAAGGCACGTGCGAAGATACAAGCCTACTTACGTCGCGATAGCCGCGAGAAGCAAAAACGCGGTGAAGAAATGCTGCGCAACTTCGTAGCAACTCACGACATGGAATATACAAGTGGACTGATAGACAAGTTGCGTCGTTGCTACAATGTCTTATCGAATGAAGAGTTTCTCTTCAATTTGGGCGACGAGAAGATACAACTCGACGACACCACGCTCAACTTCCTACAGGGTCGCAACACCTCAAAGGGTTGGCGCCGCTTCCTACCCTCATTTATGGAGAAGAAGAACACGGACGCTACCCACACGCTGACGGCCAGCGAAGTGGACAACGCCAACTGGGCTAAGAACTTGAACCGCAAGGAGATACTCGTGCTCAATGAAGACGTGCTGCGTAAGTGTAGCTTTGAGCAATGTTGTTCCCCCATTCCAGGTGACGACGTCTTGGGCTACATTACCGACGACGGTACTTTGCAACTCCACAAGCGCAGCTGCGATGTGGCCGTAAAGTGTAAGACGCGTTACGGCAACAATATCATTGCCTGCCGTTGGGACACACACAAGGTGATGCTCTTCGATGTAAAGATAAAGGTACGCGGTGTTGACTCACAGGGCGTACTTTATGCCATAGCCGATGTGTTGCACAAGTTGACACACTTTACCGTGAAGCGCATCACACTCGACACGAACGACGGCATATTCGACGGCCAACTCACCATCTCCGTTTACGACACCAACGACGTTGAAAGCATTTGTAACCAACTCAAACAGATTGAGAACGTAACAGAAGCTGTAAGAGTGTAAGACACATTCATCTATCATAGCGTAAAGCGCGTAACGCAAAAGCATTTTGCGTTACGCGCTTTTTCGATAAATTGCAGTTGGATAATTAATCAACTTCGCCCGCTCCATTGTCGTCCACAGGCCAGTGTACATGTTTCCACTGGCCAGTGTTACGTGTTTCCACTGGCCTGTGGAAACACGTCCACAGGCCAGTGGACGACAACCAAACGCGCATTGTTTAACGGCTGTTTACCTCTCTACTCCAAGTACGACCTCGTCAATGCGAAACTTTTGCATGCCTGCCGGTACGCGTACTTCTACTACATCGCCCGCCTTCTTGCCCAAAAGGGCTTGCGCTATAGGCGACTTGATTGAAATTTTACGTTCACGTAGATTGGCCTCGTGCGGACTCACTATGGTATAGTCCATGTGCATATTATTGGTCATATTCGTAATCGTCACACGCGAGAGCAGTCCCACCACATCGTCACTGAGGCGTGACGTGTCAATCACCCTCGCAAACTGCAACACACGTTGCTTAAAACGTATGCGACTCAGTAGTTTGCCCTGTTCGCGCTTTGCAGCATGATATTCAAAGTTCTCGCTCAAATCGCCCATGGCGCGCGCCTCTGCTATCGCATCTTTCACCTTAGGCACCTGTGCTTCTAACTCTTTTAGTTCGGCCACGAGTTTGTCGTAGCCCTCTTGCGACATATATTCCATTACGTTTTCTTCTGATTATTGTTTCACTTTTTTCCAATTTTTCAGTGCTTGGACTGAAAAGCTCAGCTAAGGTACAAATAAAGTGCTATAAGTAGGTGTTCAAAATTTAGTTTTATAAGTAGGTGTTCGAAATTAGTTTCTATCAAAAGCTCTCTCGGGCGCGGTCTTTTCCTTTACGTTCAGTCACATAGCCCTATCACTTTTGTGCCTATAAATATCCCTTGAGTTTTTTTCTCCTTGTCGTTCTATTTTTATGAAATAGCAGTAACTTTGCACGGAAATAAATAACATTCGAATCAATGAAAATACTGCATACTGCTGACTGGCATTTGGGCAACACCTTTCATGGTCATAGCCGACTCGATGAGCATCGGCACTTCTTGAAGTGGTTGCTGCAAACGCTGCGCGAGAAGCAACCCGATGCACTACTCGTTACGGGCGACGTGTTCGACTCGGCCAACCCTTCGGCGGCAGCCGAGGAGTTGTTGTACGACTTCTTGCTGCGCGCAACACTCGAAGTGCCAGGACTGCAAATCGTCCTGACGGCTGGCAACCACGACTCTGCGGGACGATTGGAAGCACCTGCCGCATTGCTCAAGACACACAATATATATGTGCGTGGCACGATACACTACACGACAAAGGGCGAACCCGACTTTGACTATTACCTTCTGCCTTTGGCCGACCGTCAGACGGGACAGGCCTCGTGTGTATGTATGGCACTGCCCTACTTGCGCGGAGGCGATTATCCCGCTGGCATGACACCAGAGGAGGGACTCCGCTTCTTCTTTTCACAACTACACGCTCGCTTGCGCAAGAGCAATTATAAAGGTCTTCCCATTGTTGTGGCGGCTCACTTTTATGCCGCAGGGGCCGACATCTGTAAGGACGAACACTCTGAACGTCTCGTTGTAGGCGGTCAAGACTGTGTTGAAGCCGATGTCGTAGGACAGAATGTGAGCTATGCGGCCTTGGGGCATATTCACAAGGCGCAACAGGTGCGCGGAGGCGAGGCTACATATTATGCGGGTAGCGCGCTGCCCATGTCATTCTCTGAGTTGAACTACAAACATGGCGTACAGTTTGTCGACATCGACCCTCAAGGTGAGGCCCTGGTGGAGTTTGTAGAATACGCTCCCTTACGCGGTCTCGTAACGATTCCGGCTAAGGGCCGTGCCGTGAGTGCCGAAGCCTTATTCGACTGCATTAACAGTCTGCCCAAGCGCGATAAGAAGAACACGGATTCGCTTACGTGGCCATACCTTGAAATCCATGTAGAAGAGGCACAACCTCAGCCTACGCTGATGCACGACGTGATGGAGGCTTTGCAAGATCGCGCGGTACACTTCTGCCGTATGCTACGCGTAAGACCTGAAAACAAGAAGGCTGACAGTGCCAATGATGTAGACACGCCCTCGGCCGATACGCTGGCAAACATCAATCCGCTTGAATTGGCTCGCCGCAACTTTGAGGCTCGATTTAACAGCGAAATGCCTGAAGAACTCGTTACACGTTTTAAACAAGCTGAAGCTGAAGCGGAAACGAAAAACAACATGAATGTATAAGTAGGTATTCAAAATTAGTTTATATAATCATGTTCAGAATTAGTCGATATGCCTTGGCGCATTCTTTCGCCCAGAAACATAGGTTTCATCGGTCACGTAGCCCGCTACGCTCCCTCTTCAACCTATGTTTCTGAACGAAATACTGCACCAATTCATATCAACTAATTTTGAACACCTACTTAACGTTAAGACTTTCAGACGTTAAGACACTAAAGGCGCGCTTCGCGCTTTAAGTGTCACAACAGTTACACGTTTCACAATGAAGATAGAAAAGATTACCCTTTCCAACCTTACGTCAATCGAAGGGGAACAAACCATAGACTTTACGGAAGAGCCACTACGTTCGGCAGGTCTATTTGCCATAACGGGCGATATGGGGTCGGGCAAGAGCACCATACTCGATGCCATTTGCTTGGCACTCTACAACAAAGCACCACGTTTTGACAACGTAGACCGCATACCCACTGATGACTTAAAGTTAGCTGTTGAAAAGTCGCAACAAGTGCAGGCCAACAACTCGGCCAGCATTTTGCGTCGCGGACAAAAGCAAGGCGGCGTAAGCGTTACCTTCACCACTCCCAGTGGCGAACGCTACGAGGCTACGTGGTTGGTGCGCGTTACACGCAGTGGCAACTATAGCTCACCAGAGCGCTCGCTCGAATGCTTAGCTCCTCATCATCAGAAGTATGACAAGGCCGACATTCAACCCACACTTGACAAAGCCATTGGCCTGACCTACGAACAGTTTACACGCACCGTTATCTTAGCGCAAAACTCGTTTGCCAACTTCTTACTGGCAAAGCCTGCCGACAAGGCTGCATTGCTTGAGAAACTTACAGGCACCGAGGTATATAGTGCGGTAAGTACGCAGATTTACCGCCTTTCGACACAAGCCGACACGCAAGTATTGGCACTCGAAAACGAGCGACAGGGTATGCTCAGCGACTTCTTAGACGAGCACCTCTTGGCCGAACAAAACGAGCGCCAACGCCTTTTACTCTCAAAGCAACAAAACTTGCAGCAACAGTTGCAACGCCTTACGCAACAACTGGACTGGATCGACCGCTACGACCACACCTCCTTGTTAGTTGAACAACGCGAGCAGGCCTTTAATGCTGCCACACGTGCCTTAATGGAGTCACGAGGCGACGAACTGAAGTTGGAGCGTTACGACGCTGTCATTGATATGCAGCCGCTCTACCAAGAGATTAAGATGCGTCGCGCCGACATTGAACGCATTAAGCAAGACGAAACGGCCAATACCAACGCGCTTGAGAAGGCGCGCCGCGAGTTGGAGAAGTTGAGTCAACAATTGGACGTGGCACGCGAACGAACGACTGACAACGAGAAGCGACTCGACGAACGCCGTCCGGCCATCAATCGCGGTCATGCGCTCATGGGCGAGATGAACGTGGCTGCGGAGCAGTTAAAGCGCCTTGAAGAGCAGTTGACATTGGCTGAACACACGGCCGAAAAGCGCCAAAACGTGTTGCAAACGAAGCAAGAGATGTTGCAGAAGGTGGAGGAAGAGATGAAGCAACAGCTCTTACACAAGCAATCGATGGAGGCTCACCGCCACATGTTCGATAAGTTTGACCTTATCATGAACAAGCTCCCAACGCTTGGCGAACAGACGCGACGCAACCAAGAGAGCCACGAGAAGCAGACGGCCCTACAAAAGCGACAAGTGGAACTTCGCGCACAAGGCGAACGCGCGGAACAAGAGCAGCATAAGAATCAAGCGAAACTGAATGCGTTGAAGAGCGAACTGCTCATTCATCGTCAGACCAATCAAGGCCACGACTCGGCTCGCTTGCAAAAAGCTGCTGCCGAAAATCGCAGCAAACTTACTGCGCTCGCGCGTGCGGCCACGCTGTGGCAACACATATCTGATGGCTACGCTCAAATAGCCGAAAAGATTGCCGCACAGAAGCGTGAAGAGACAGAACTGGCTCAGAAACAATTACAAGCGGAAAAGGTGGAAATCGAAGTGCGAAGCACGGAAGAGGCCTTTACACGTGTAACGACCGCCTATACGCTGAGCCAATCGCAGAACATCGTGCAACTGCGCAAACAACTGAAGGAAGGCACGGCATGTCCCGTATGTGGCGCTACGCACCACCCTTATCACACTGAGACGGAACGTGAATTAGGGGAACTGCTCAACAACCTTGATAAGGAACACGCTGCTCTACAACAAGATCTACAACTCAAGCGCAACCGATTACAAGCGCTGCGCGTCGAGGTAGCTGCCGACGCGGCTCGCATTGAAGCTGACGGCCGCGCCTTGCAGGAGTTGCAGAAGCGTCAAGCCGCTGATGTGGAGGAGTGGAAGTCGTTTGCTTACCTTGACAACTCCTTTGCCGACTGCTCGGCTACGGTTAATCGTGAAGCACGCCGCATGATGATCCAACTCCTCATCGACAACACCACACGAGCTGCCGACGAGGCTGATAAGGAACTTGAGACGTTTAACTTCCACCAACAGCATATTAACCGTCTGAACGAAGAGATTGCACAGCTTGACACGGTAATGGATACGAATCATACCTACCTTGACAAGGTGCGCACCGAGGCGCAAATCGCAGCAGCTGCGGCCGAGGACTTACAACAGACGATCAACCTCTCTGACCGCGCTTGCTCTGAACTTTATACCGACTTGGACGAAATGATTACCCTCTCAGGCTGGTTTACGGAATGGAAGAATAACTCTGACGGACTGCGCATGCGCTTGACCAACCTTCACCAAGATTGGAACCAAACTTGTCGTGCACTTGATGAGTCGGAACGTTCGGCTGCCTTGCTACGCGAAGAGATTAAGGGGGCGGAGACGAACATCGCGGAGGAAAACCGCCACGTGGTGCAATGTCGCGAAAGCCGCGATGCCATTCGCGAGGACTTGAACGGAAAACGCGAGGAGTTGCGCCGACTCATGGGCGACAACACGCCACAACAGGAGGCCGATATCTTGCAACAGGCCATCGCTACGGCTCGCGAAGCGGAACAAAAGGTGCGCACGGCTTACGAAACGGGCAGCGGCGAACTACGACAGCTTGAGGGTAAACGCGACAACTTGCTTAAGAGCCGACTTGACAGTCAGCAGCAACAGCAGGAACAGCAGCAACGCCTCGACCTCATGATAGCTCGCTTCAATGCTACCCACTCTCCCGTACAGTTTACAGAGTTGGACCGCATCTTCACCTCACAGACGGACTGGAAAGCTCTTCGTCAACACCTTGACGAACTGAAGGAGCAGCGTGTGCTTACGGCTAACAACTTAGACCAAGCGCGCGCCGAACTGCAAGCCTTGCGTGCCGAGACGAATCGTCCCGTTATGGAGAAGGCTACGACCAAGGTGAGTGGAGCAGACGCTGAGAGTGGAACTACCGACGGACACGAAGCACTCTCCCTCCCTTCTACGGAGGACCGCGCCTTATACGCTTCTCTACGCACGGTGCTCACCACCGAGAGCGATGCCACACAAGTAGAGCTCAAGCGCACGGAGGAAGGTCTGTTACAAGTCAACACGCGCCTTGCGGCTCACGAGCGTTGCATCGAACGCACTGCCGCGCTCAACAAACGGCTTGAAGCGGCTAAGGCCGACCAATTGGAGTGGACACGACTGAACCAACTCTTTGGTTCGGCCGACGGCAAGAAGTTCCGCACCATGGCTCAAAGTTTCACGTTCAGCTACCTCGTGGCACACGCCAACCAACACTTGCGTATGCTCTCGCCACGTTATGAGTTGCAACCTATCCCCACTACCCTCACACTCGAAATCATTGACCACGACATGTTCGACGAACATCGTTATGTATCATCACTTTCGGGTGGTGAAACGTTTGTCGTATCGTTGGCCCTTGCCTTAGGGTTGGCTTCGCTATCAAATGAGAACTTGGTCATCGGTTCGCTCTTCATCGACGAGGGCTTTGGCAACCTTGACCGCGACTCGCTCGACCTCGTCATGGTAGCTCTCTCTAACCTCGAGAATGCCCAAGGCCGAAAGGTGGGTGTCATCAGCCATACCGACCAGATACGTTCGCAAATTTCCCCCCAAATCATACTCCGCCGCCGTCCCGGCAGCAGTAGTTCGATTATCGAAGTGGAATAATAAATATAAAGGCCTCTCCCCCTAACCCTTCCCCTTGTCGAGGAGGAGTTAGGGGGAGAGGCCTTATATTTTCTGCTATTCGAAGTAGAACGTGAGCATCACCATGCCCACGCTGGTACGATCAATGCTTTGCGTATAGATAAGTTGAGAAGGGTCGGTAATGTCCTTACGATTCTTTTGCAACAAATTGCCAAGGCCAAAGCAGAACTTCAGCTCTGGAATAAACTTAAAGAAAGGCATATAAAGGTCGCACCCCATACCCGCCTCTATCATAAAGTTAAAAGGTTTATTCTTGAGTTTGCCCTGCTTCGTCGTAATCAAGTCGAACATCGGCGCTACACCCGTGACTACATAAGGGCGAAAATTATTAAAGCGCGGTGCAGCTATCTTGAGGTCGACAGGGACACCGATGTAACACGACTTCATATCCTGCGACTCGCGTTGGTCAGTACCCAACTCGCGAAACGTAATGTGACGTGAACCGAAGTGTAATGAAGGCAACACGCGCAGTCCCAAGGTGCGATTAATGCGCCACTCGCCCAACACGCCCACCGAGAAGCCAATGTTCACTTGGTCCGTCTGCGCCACCCACTGTTGCCCTTCCATCGCATCACCCGCAGGGGGAAGGTAACCATTATTATCAATGCGCATAGATTGGTCGTGTACGCCCACAAAGAAACCATAGTGGAAACGTCGTTCGTCAATGTAAGGTTTGTTTTGCACCCGTCGCTCTTGCGCCCATGCCGCAGCACAAGCAAAGAGGCAGAGCAAGAAGGTGAAAAGTATCTTTTTCTGTTGAACTATCATGTAGTATATATAATAAGGAGTAAATGAGCCAAGAAGCTCTACAAATTATGTCCGTGCAAATTTATATATAAACCACGACTTTCTAAACGAACAACAGTAAAAAAGGCACCTTTTAAACTTTTAAAGTTATAAGGTGTTATAGGCGTGATGTAACTTTTTAACCTACCAATCGAAAACCGAATTATCAAGAAACCCATTAAACTAATATTTCCATTTTCTTTCTCCTTTAAATAAAATATGTAACTTTGCTGCGCAATCGCGTCAACGGCCTTGTGCTATGAGCGGTTGCAGGACAATAACTCAACTCACAATCAATTAACAATCAATTAAATTCTACTATTATGGCTTACGTAATTGGTGACGACTGCATTGCATGCGGTACTTGCATCGACGAATGTCCTTCAGGTGCAATCTCAGAAGGCGAAAAGTACTCAATCGACCCTAACGTTTGTGTTGACTGCGGCACTTGCGCAGATGTTTGCCCCTCTGGTGCTATTGCTCCGGGCGAATAATTCGTCAGCACACGTCAACTTAACTCACTCAAACTGCCAAGCGTACACGCTACAAAGTGTCGCAAGGCAGTTTTTTTTGAATAAGACAGACTGCACCTCAGCAATTGAAGTAAACTTCATTGCATTCGGCTTGCACTGTCTTTCATGCTGAAAAGTACTATTTTTGCCAACAAAACGCCCACATTACACAAATATTACCCACCTATCTAAACTTTTTTTTCAAAAAATTTGGTCACTTCAGCGAAAGCCCCTATCTTTGCAATCGCAAATAAGACATAGACATATTTTTACCATTTGCACAAGGAGAGATGGTAGAGTGGTCGATTACAGCGGTCTTGAAAACCGCCGTGCTGAGAGGCACCGGGGGTTCGAATCCCTCTCTCTCCGCCAAAGTCAGCGTAACGAGTTGTAAAACAACAAGTTACGCTGATTTTTCGTTTAAGGGTGCGCCAAATCTGCGCCAGAAATTTTCAGGTAATTGAACAAATGGCTTGGTGAACAACTGGGAAAGGATAAAACAACCATATCAAAATGGTGTACTAATACTTGTCAGCTAGATTTGGGCAATCTTATAAAGATAGCCAAACTGCTTGAAGTGGAAGTGACAGACCTTCTCAGACAAGATAATATAGACTGATAAAATGGCAACAGACAATAAAGATAACAAACTCTCAATAGGGAGCGGTGATTATGCAGAGATACTGCGACACGCTGTCGCAGTAATTGAGCACGCACGGACGGAGATAGCCCGACATGTCAATGGCTATGTTTCTACTGCCTATTGGGAGATTGGTCAAATGCTTCATGAGCGCAAGATTGAAAGTGGGTATGGTGATAGTGTAGTAAGAAGGCTGTCTGCAGACCTGAAAGAACGCTATCCAAAGATGGGTGTTTCACCGCGCCAACTTTGGAACATGAAGAAATTTTATGAGCGTTACGCTGGGCATGATGAGAAACTGCTACGCTCCGTAGCACTTTTGCCATGGTCACACAATCTACTGCTATTGAACAAGGGACTGGATGACAATGCCACGCTCTATTATGCGCAGGAAACCGTTGCCAAAGGTTGGAATCGCGACTTGTTGCTCAATGCCATCAAACTCAATATGTATGGGGCACAGGCATTGGCAAAAGTAGACAACAATTTTGACCGCACTCTTCCTGCCGAACAAGCCCAATATGCCAATGAAGTGTTTAACAGCAGCTATAATCTCGGTTTCTTAGGTGTCACAAGTCCCATTTTGGAACTTGAACTTGAAGACCGCTTGGTAAAAGCCATCACTCGTTTTCTTATGGAACTCGGCAATGGCTTTACATTCATCGGAAACCAGCATATGCTGGAATACAATGGCAAAGAAAGTAAGGTTGATATGCTTTTCTTCCATCGTGGACTGCGTTGTCTTGTAGCTGTTGACTTGAAAATCGGTGCTTTCAAACCAGAGTATGCAGGAAAGATGAACTATTATCTTTCTTTGCTTGACCGTCTTGAACGTGGTGCAGACGAGAACCGTTCCATAGGTATCATACTTTGTGCAGAGAAAGACCGCGTCGAGGTGGAACTCGCACTTGAAGATATGGGAAAGCCTATCGGAGTGGCGGACTATCAACTGATAGTGCCGAAAGAAAAATTACAGAAAGTCCTTACTGACGAGATAAAGGCGTTTAGTGAGGAGAAGGTAAACGACATGAAATAATAAAGAATTCGTATATAATATATGTCAAAAAAATAGCTTCTTTGTTTTCTGGTTGTGGTGGATTAGACCTTGGTTTTACTGGTGGTTTTACCTTCAGAGGACATGAATATAAGGCGTATAGGTCAAATTAGGGCTGGATTCCTCGCTTGGAATTCAGCCCTAATTTATATCAGTCGAAAACTTTTAGCGAACAGCAATAGTTGTAGATATTTGCTTCCGACGCGGGGACGCGTCGCCCCTAGGTGAGGACATGTCGCCCCCAGGTGAGCTTGCGTTCGAGACATTAGGCCGCGCCCATGACAAAGCTGAAAAACGTTTCATTTTGCCATGGCGAGAAAAGGTGCGCGAAAGCGCACCTATGTCAAAGCCTCAAAGAATTCGACATCTTAGGATTGTCGGCATGATATGCAAATGTTCCCATAAAAAGTTTTTGAATTATAGGTTTTTGTTCTTGCTGACTTTTCCTATAAGACGTAAGGCATAATCGTATGGCTCGCCATCGTCCCACATGGGATAGGCTTCTATGGTCCCAGCAGCTAAGTCGAGCAGGTATACGTCATCGTCATATTCAGTGCTGCTCCAGTAGCTGAGGTCGGCAGAAAGTCCAAAACCCTTGAGGTTTTCTTGGGCGATTGCTGCGTCAAATTCCGTCCATTCAGCCTTTCGGACCAAGCTACAGGGTTCTTCTTTGCCAATAGGTAAGGCTTTGCCCAAACGATTGATGATGACGTTCCAGTCTCGCAGCGTTGGCACCATCCACTGCAACCACCTGTTACCATGCTTCTGGTTGTAGCACTCTGCAATGTCGATTGTCTCCTGTATACTATACGACTGCTGGCAGTCGATGTCGGTGAATGGCAAAATGAGGTAGGCATCTTGCGTCTCGTCGAAGACTACGCCTAATGCCTCGCCTGCTTCTGGAAACACATCGCTGATGGTGCCGTCGATAAGTATGAATTTTCCTATGTTAATCATAAAAATGATTTGGTGTAACAGTAATATAATTCTATTCGCTAAATTGCAGTTTACTACCCCTTCTTCGTACTAAATCGATAAATTACGTGTAGCATGAAGTAGCGATGAACGCACTTGCTCCAACCTGAATAGCGAGAGTTGACGTCAACTGACGTCCACGTTTGGTCACGCTGGTTGAGCAAGTCGGAAGCTTCGAACGTGACGGCCAACGACTTATCGCGTAAGAAGGACTGCTCAATAGAAGCATTCCATATCGTACGCCAAGGGTGAATGACATAGCCTCCACTGTTATGGAAGCGGTTGCTCTGAAGGTTCGACTTGACGACCATGTTCCATGGCAAGGTGTACTGTACGTTAAAGTCAAGCACGTTCATGAAACTGCTCACATTGTCATATACCTCGGTGCTGCGCACTATGGTGCGATACATACACATATTATCTAAGCCTAACACCCACTTTCCCAGACGGGCATTGATGCCTCCCATCACGTAAAGTTGATGGTTCGTCTTGTCGTAGAGTTCAGCCTCAGCTGTCGTACCGATGGTGTAGGCACGTCCTTTGGTGAGCGAGTAATAAACGGAGCTGGAGAAGTTGACTAACTGCTTCTTATCCAACGGAGTTGAGAAGTTCAAATTGGGCGAGTAGTTCCACGATCCCTTGGGGAGGTTGACACGTTCGGTGGTCGTTACACCCGTCAGTTTATCGAAGCGCGAGCGGGTGGTCACTTCGTTGTCCTGAAACGTAAAGGTGTGGCCCATTGAAAACATGCGACCGTGCTTCATACTCACTTGATAGCCCATTGATGCAACATGTACGTGACGCTTCTTAAGGTCGGGATTACCCAACGAGAGGTAGAGCGGATTGCTCATGTCGGGCAACGTGATTGTTTGCAACAACGAAGGATTGCTGGTGTAATAACTATAGGAGAACGTGAAAGTGCCGATAGAGTCCGTCTCGTAACGTGTGTTTAGTCCTAAGCGATAAAGGCCACTGTGGCGCGATGGGTAGAGTGGGTCGTAGTCACCCTTGACGTATTCAAGGCGGTCGTACACCAAGGTATAGGTATTGCTCAAGTCGAGCGTGAGACCTTTCTTCTTAAATATCAAGTTGTTCTGAAACGAATGTTGGCGCGAGAGCGTCAGTTGGTCGAGCGTCAGCTCAGGGTCACGCGCTGTGGCTTGCCAACCTGCTTCAGTGGGAAGTGTGCCTATCAGAGGCAGGTAGTCGTTGAAATTGGCAAAACTGCCGCCCAAGCGTTCTAAACGATAAGCATCGGCTATGCTGTGCGAACGGTTGATTTGTGTGCCATACGTAAAGCGGAAGGACTGCAGACCAGGTATGGGAGCATCTAAGAATACGTAGTTTGAAAAGTCAAAGTCGTGAGAGGCCGTGCGTGAATAGCGATTGTAAAGCGGATCGACCTGTGAGGCCTGCGACGTTTGATACTGCGTGTACTGCTTCAGGTCGTTCGTCTTTTCATCGCCATAACGATAACCGATGTTGCTCATCAAGCTCAAGCGCCAATTATTTTCGCTCAAGCGTTGTGTAAAGTAGAGGTAGTGCTGCGTGTAGTGCGTACCTTTATCAGATAGGCTCTCGTCGAGCATCAAGGTGTTGGCTTGCGCTTGTGCGCTGTTAAGGGGCCAACCCGTTGTGGGGTGATGAAGCAGTGAATCGAGGGGCGAAAGGGAATTGTCGGCAAATCCTCCGTTCCATTGCGCTTCTTGTTCGTGCGAACGGTATTTGTAGGAATTGTAGGAATAATGAGGGCGATACTCTAAGTAGGTCCACTTCGTAGCTTGCCACGTGAGCGAGAGATTAATGCGCCAGATGCGCTCATCGTTTTTGGTCGTCATGTGTTCCATACGAGTCGTTCTCGTACCGTCGTCGAGGAAGTTTTCAGTCAACTGACGGTTCTCATCGTGGTGGCCACGATAGTCCCAACCACCGCTGCCGTCTACCATGAAGTAGCCCTTGTCGCCTCGCTGCTTACCATTGTTCCACATAAACGAAAGGCCGGGCTGCATATAACGCGTGTCACCCGAACTACTTCCAGCACCGCCATTTTCGTTCCACATACCCTCATCGGTGGCACTTTGGTATTGTCCCGTGTTGGTAAAACCTCCGTATGCGCTCACGCGAGAGTGTTCGGTAAAAGTGTTGGCAAAGCCACGATAGCGCCAACGGTGGTCGGTGCCATAGCCGAGGTCGACATTGCCAGTCCACGCGCCCAAGTACTTCTTCTTTAAGATAACGTTCACCACCTGTTCACGATCGCCATTATCGATGCCCGTCACCTTGGCTTGGTCGGTGAGGTCCTCGTAAGCTTTTACGTTTTTAATGATGTAAGCTGGAAGGTTTTGCAATGCCTTCTTTGTATCACCGCGCTCAAAGTCGGTGCCGTTCACTTGCACACGGGTTACTGCCTTACCGCGATAGTAGAGGGCACCATTCTTTATCTCAAGTCCAGGCATACGGCTTATCATGTCTTGCAGCATGTCGCCTTTCGTTGCTCCCAGCGCGTCCATATCGTAGATGACGGTATCCTTCTTGGTTACAAACACCAAGCGCGTAGCCGTAACCGTGGCTTCGCCCAAGTCGCGCTGGCGCTCTTTGGTCGGCTTCGTCTTTAGGCTATCCGTCTTCACCGTGTCAGTAGGGAGTATAAAAGTACGCGCTTTTGCCCCTAAGGTAAAACAAAAGAGAAGGAGCAAAAGCGTGAATAATCTGTGGGGAAACGTGTTCATCGGTAGTTTAGTTGTGTCTTATAAGTAGGGGCAGACCTATTGAAGTTCTGCCCCAAAAGAGGATTGCTACTAAAACTCGTCAGCAGCGTAGAGATAAGGGAACGTGGCCTGTTTCCACTCAATTATCTCGTCATCGCGGAAGAAACGCTTCAGTTCTACTTCAGCCGCCTCCTTAGAGTCGGAAGCATGTACAATGTTCTCTTGAAAACTCATACAGTACGTGCCGCGTATCGTGCCAGGCGCTGCATTGCGTCCGTTAGTAGGCCCTGCCAACGCGCGCACTGCTGCTACTGCATCTACGCCTTTGAGGCAGAGGGCCACCACGGGGGCTACCATCATGGAGTCCTTAATCTGTTGGAAGAAGGGTTTTCCGCTCAAGTGGGCATAATGTTCTGTCAGCATCTCGTCAGTGAGTTGCATCAGTTTCATACCGCATATCTGTAGTCCTTTCTTTTCGAAAATGCTAATAATTTCGCCTGCCAAGCCGCGCTGCATCGTGCAGGGCTTGAGCAACACAAGTGTCTTTTCTAATGCCATAGATAGTATGCTTATTAATATATAATGGTGTGTAAAGGTAATGAAAGGAGAGGGAAGGACAAAACGAAAGACGGATAAACTGTAATTTGTCTGCCTAATTGGGGGGCGGGTTTGTAACCCGCGGCAGCAGCATGCCTTGGACATCTACTTATAGTCGCTTAGCGCGAGAACATACATAACATACAATTTAACATACTTATTACATACT